>Ga0334890_1000695_pt1 | contig 56238 bp, 35 predicted proteins | sample GraSluR1_MG_3_FD_207220 | JGI IMG/M metagenome (GOLD analysis project Ga0334890, IMG submission 207220) | Sludge microbial communities from methane-producing bioreactor in Wageningen University, Netherlands - Granular Sludge_31_08-R1 | ecosystem: Engineered > Bioreactor > Anaerobic >... | reverse complement strand
CGTCCATGCCCTATTCCTGACCTCGCGTGTTCCAAACGCGATGCCGGAATTATGGGGTGTGCATAACCATCGCGCAAGTAAACTCTTACTTCAATCCGGGCGGCTCAGGGACGCTAAACACGTACCCCCCGGATGGGGGCGGAGGAGAAGGAACGAGGACAATGCACGGTACGAGCAGAAGACTCTGAAGACCCATAGACCGGCTGGAAAGCCGGTCCCACACCAGAGGCCGGTCCCACACCAGAGGCCGGTCGCACACCGGCGAACCCGGCCTTCAAAGTCCGGGCTATCCTCGCCCCGGCCTACGGCCGAGAGCTCCTTCTTGTTTTTGCGTCTTTGCGTTTCCCCCAAGCATCGCCGCCGGCGCACGCCGGCGACCTCCCCTTCGTGCCTGCGTGCCTGCGTCCCTGCGTGCCTTCGTGCCTCCGTGCCTTTCAGTTTGCTTTTCCCCCCCTCGCCAGATAGTGTTTGCGAAAACCCGGAGGACGCTCGAAGCGAGGAGCCCGTGCATGAGTGCAATCACTGATTCGGCCACGTCCGCCATCGCCAAGACCGACCCGGAAGTGTTCCAGGCCCTGGTGGCCGAGGAAACCCGGCAGCAGAACACGATCGAGCTGATCGCGTCGGAAAACCACGTGTCCCGGGCGGTCCGCGAGGCGGCCGGCTCCGTGTTCACGAACAAATACGCCGAGGGCTACCCCGGCAAGCGCTACTACGGCGGCTGCGGCAACATGGACCGCGTGGAAGACCTCGCCCGGGACCGGCTCAAGCGGCTCTTCGGCGCCGAGCACGTGAACGTGCAGGCCCACTCCGGCAGCCAGGCGAACGCGGCCGTTTACCTGGCCGTCCTGCAGCCGGGCGACACCATCCTCTCGTTGGACCTGGCCCACGGCGGGCACCTGTCGCACGGGCTGAAGGTGAACATGAGCGGCCTGCTGTACAACATCGTGGCGTACGGCGTGGACCGGACCACGGAGCAGTTCGATTACGCCGCCATCCGCGCGCTGGCCCGCGAGCACCGGCCCAAGCTGGTCATTTCCGGGGCGTCGGCGTACCCCCGCATCATTGATTTCGACGCCTTTACCGAGATCGCCCACGACGTGGGGGCGGTCCACATGGCCGACATCGCGCATATCGCGGGCATGGTGGCCGTCGGGCTGCACCCCAGTCCGGTGCCCTCGGCCGAGTTTGTCACGTCCACCACCCACAAGACGCTGCGCGGCCCGCGGGGCGGCATCGTCATGTGCAAGGGCGACTGGGCGAAGAAGATCGATTCCCGCATTTTCCCCGGCACGCAGGGCGGGCCGTTGATGCACATCATCACGGCCAAGGCGGTTGCGTTCGGCGAGGCGCTCAAGCCGGAGTTCAAGGTGTACCAGCAGCGCATCCTGGACAACGCCCAGGCCCTCGGCGCCGCGTTGACCTCGCTGGGCAACCGGCTGGTCTCCGGCGGCACGGACAACCATCTCATGCTGGTGGACCTACGGCCGAACTACCCCGACGTCACCGGCAGAGACGCCGAAGGCTGGCTGGAGCGGGCATCCATCATCACGAACAAGAACATGATTCCGTTCGACGAGCGTAAGCCGGTGGAAACCAGCGGGTTGCGCATCGGGACGCCGGCGCTGACCACGCGCGGCATGGGCACCGCGGAGATGAAGGCCATTGCCGGCTGGTTTGACCGGGTGCTTCGGTCGGGCGGCGACGACCAGACGATCGAAACGGTCCGCGCGGAGGTGCTGGAGCTTTGCCAGCAGTTTCCGCTTCCGTGAAGGCGAGGGAGCCCGACATGAAGCGACGTGCCGCGTTTCGGCCGGTCCGCCCGGGCCGCCTCCTGCTGGGCCTGCTTCTGCCGGGCCTGGTGGGTTGCAGCGCCGCCCGGCTGCACTTCCTGACGCTCGAGTACCGGCAGTTGGAGCCGGAAGGCCCGCTCGTCCACGAGAAGTCCGCTCGCGAGGGGTACTTCTGGATCGACGAGAACGACCAGGTGCGGATCGGCCTGCGCGACCGTGTCGCCAACTGGCTGGATTCCGACGCGGACCGCGCGCTGGAGGTGTCCCTGGTTCTGGACGGCGTGCCGGCCGACCGCGCCCGCAACTACCCCGCCACCCGACGGACCCTGCGCGGCCGGGCCGGCGACAAGAACGAGCACGTCCGCTTCGCGTCGATCCGGGGCATTGCGGCCGTCTGGCTTGACGGCTCGGACCGCATCCGCGGGCGATTCCGGATCAGCACGCGATACCAGAAATACAGCATCCTGCTGGGCTGGTATGGAACACAGCAAGTTCTTGTCCTCGGGGAGTTTGTGGCCGTTCGTGACCAAGAGAGGACGGAGACGATCGTCGCACGGACGGAGGCCGACGGGATGCAGCGATCGCTCACGGAGCCCCAGCCGGCCCGGCCGGTTCCGATCACCGGCCCTGCGCCCGGGTTCTGAGACCCGCCGTACGGGTTTTGGCCCGGGGGCGGGGCGGGTGTCTCTCGCGTGGTGTGGGCCGTCCCGCCCGCGTTTCCGTCAGGGGCACCGTGCCCAACCTTATGCGCCACACCGCACTACGGCTTTGGCGACGCCACGCACAAATTCCGACTCCCGCCGGCCTCGACGGGCCATGCGGATCACCCCATAATGGCTTTGTCCTTCGCAAGGTCGCGAAGGACGGCAGCGGGAAGGCGGAGAAAGATCGATCGAACAGGAAACAGGCGAAGGTCCTTCCGTCATACGATCCATACGGCATTGTGTCGATACACCCGGATACATCCATAACAGTCGCCTGACTCATAGGTTTCATCCGTAGCTCGTAAGGACCTTCAATGCTGTGTTTTTCCGTCTACTCCGGGGGGAAACCCGCCGACTCGGTCGATCTGGGCGGTGCCTACCTGGTGGGCAGCGACAATGTCCCGCTTCGCGCGGAGATCGAGTATCGCAAGGGGCAACTGGTTTGCAGCAAACGGACCGCCGGTCCGGCTGCGCTGGCCCTGCTCTGGCCCGTGCCGGGCATGGGCCGCATCCTCCTGGAAACCACACGCCTGCCCGAGCGTCAGAAGCCGTACATCCTGCCGGTCGAACTGCTCCGCGGCCGCCTCATGCGGATGATCAACAAGGTGGAGGAATGGCAGCAGTTTGACCCGGAGGCGGCCATGGACGATCTGGTCGCCATCCGCCAGTGCCGCGCGGTGCTGGTCGAGGCCCTCAACCAGGATGACCCGGCCGCCGCGTCCGTAATCGCCGAACAGGGGCTGGCCGACGCGGTTCGCGTGGGCGAGGAAATGGTCTTGCGGTTGGCCCAGGTCTGCTACGGCCGCCGCCGCCGCCAGCCGCAGATCGCCCCGCGTCGTCCTTTCGGTTGCACGCTGGACATCCGCAACGGCAGCGAGGTCTATCGGCGGCATCTGGCCAGTGCATTTGACTTTGCGGCCATTCCGTTCTCCTGGCAGAACATCCAGCCGAGCGAGCAGCAGTTCAACTGGAAGCCGGTGGACACCTGGGTGGAATGGCTCAGCCGCAACCGCATTCCGACCCGCGGCACCACGCTGGTTTCGCTGGATGAACGCAACGTGCCGCCGTGGGTGTACGTCTGGGAGCACGATTTCGAGACCCTGCGAGACCTGATCGCCGAGCACGTCCGCCGGGTCGTGCGACGGTACAGCAACCACATTTCCATGTGGGACGTGATCAGCGGCATCCACGCGGAGAACTGCCTGTCCTTCAACTTCGAGCAGCTCATGGAGCTGACGCGGATGGCGGTGGCCATCACCAAGCAGCTCTGCCCTCGCTCGGTCGTGAACATCGACCTGGTCGCGCCCTGGGGCGAGTATTACGCGCGCAACCAGCGGACGATTCCACCCCTGCTTTACGCGGACATGGCCATCCAGAGCGGCATCAACTTCGACGGGTTTGGACTGCAGATCTACCTGGGACTGGGCCTGGACGGCATGTACGTCCGCGACTTCTTCCAGATCTCCGCCCTGCTGGACCGTTTCGCGGCCCTGGGCAAGCCCATCCATATCACGGCCGTGCAGGTGCCGTCCTCGATGGAAACCAACCGAGGCGACGCCTGGGGCGGGCAGAAGAAAGTTGCCGACGGCGGGCAATGGCGCGAAGACTGGAGCGAAGAGCTGCAGGCGCGCTGGCTGCGCGGCTTCTACGAGTTGGCGCTCAGCAAGCCGATCATCGAATCCGTCACTTGGCGATGCCTGTCGGATCAGCCGGGGCACTTTCTGCCCAACGGCGGTCTGCTTCGCGCCGACCTGACGCCCAAGCCTGCGTACGAGAATCTGGTCGCCATGCGAAAGGAACTGCTGGCCAACGGCCGCAGCGGTCGGACCGTCCCCACCGCCGGCCGACCCACCCAGGGATAAGGCACAAACCGGAGCCGCGAGAATGGCAGACGCCGCGCCTGAGAGTCCACCGCCGCGCCCGCCGGACCTCGCTGGAAGCGGGGCGAGTCAGCGCACGCTGGCGCTGGTGCTGGCTGGAGGGATGATCTGGGCTTTGTCCTCCACGGGGCTCCAAACGCCCGCACCGGACGTGGGCCCGGGCGCGCGGGCGGCCGAACTGCGCTGCGGCGTGAATCCGAATACGGCGCCGTGGTGGGAGCTCGTTGCCCTGCCGGGCGTCGGCGTCGTGACGGCACACAACATCGTCGACTACCGGAACGGATGTGATGCCGGGATCCCGGCGGGAGAAGCCGTCTTCCGCTGCCCTGCCGACCTGGACGCGGTCCCCGGCATCGGCCCGACCACCATCGCCCGCATCGCTCCGTACCTCATCCTGACGGACGGGGACGGGCTCAGGGACTGAGGCGGGCCCGGCTCCAGGTCCCGTCAGAGCGGCGCGTGTACAGCAGACGATCGTGCAGGCGATTCGCCCGGCCCTGCCAGAATTCGATGGCGGCAGGCACCAGGCGCAGGCCTCCCCAGTGCGGTGGGCGGGGGACGGGGCCCTGGCCGAACCGGGCGGAAGTCTCCGCCAGGCGCTGGTCCAGAGCCTCTCGCGAAGCGATCACCTCGCTCTGGGCCGAGGCCCAGGCACTCAGTTGGCTTTCTCGCGGACGTGTCTGGAAGTACTCGTCCGATTCAGTGGGGCTGATCGGTTTGGCCCGTCCTTCCACGCGTACCTGCCGCGTGAGCCGGTCCCACCAGATCGTCAGCGCGGCCGCCGGGTTCTGCCGGAGTTCCGCGCCTTTGCGGCTTTCGTAGTTGGTGAAGAACACGAACCCTCGTTCGTCGACGCCTTTGAGAAGGACCATCCGGTCGGATGGCCGGCCGTTTGTGCCCACCGTGGCCAGGGCCGCGGCCGTCGGCTCCACCAGGTCTGCCTGCTTTGCGTGTTCGAACCAGGCGCGAAAGAGGGACAACGGGTCGTCACCGGCGTGCGACTCGTCGAGCAAACCATACGGCTCGCGTGGTTCCTCAGGCATGCCCGTCCTGCTCCCTGCGCTTCTGTCGAGACAGGACCCGATCCCATGTAACAATAACAGGCTTGCCCCTTCTGCCAACCCTTCGGTCCTGTGGCATAAGGAATGCCAGCCTGTTGTGCGGGTATCTCCTGGGATACAATTCCACCTCCATTTTCGTCGGTCGGGAGATTTCAGTTCCTTCCGCAGAGGTGCTTCCATGAAACGTGCTCGTCGGGTTCGCGCGTACGCGGATGCCATGGCGCTGGTTCTGTGGATCGTGATCGGCGGTACGTTCTGCAATGCGCAATCGGGCGGCCCCGGCCGGCCCTCGAACGCGAACCAATCCACAGACAACGATAACGAGGGCGACAATTCAAACGACAACAATGCGAACGAGAACCAGTCGGGCGACGAGGACGGGACGTTGCCGCCGGCCAGTTCGGAGGCGAACGCCCGGGCCATCGCCGCGGCTGTTCGAGAAGCCGAACAGAGGATTGCCGAGGACGCGTCGGCAACGGACGTGCTGGCGGCCATGGTCGCGGTGCTCGAGGCGGATGAGAACGTCGCTGGGGCCGGCGTGGATTCGGCCGGTGAACCCATCCTCTGGGTCGACTTCATCAACGGCGAGACCCAGATCGTCCAGATCATTGACCGTTCGACCGACGCGGACGAAGGATCGGTCGCGGACCTCGAGGAGATCGACGTCCCTTCCGCGCTCTCGAGAGTTCTCGAAGGGAAGCCCGGGGCACGTCCGTTGCAGAAAGCGACAGCCGACCCCCGACAGCAGGCGATTCCGTCCGAGCCGTGGTGCCGCCTCCCCGGCAACGATCGGGCCCTGGTGGCCAACGCGCTGGCGGAGTTCCACGGCGATTGGGACATCAACGATGTCACCGGACCGATCGAGGACATGCTGGACGCCCGCGGCTACATCGTTGACCCCGGGCCGCTGACCGTCGACCTGTTCGAGAGCACGCCCGACATCCCGGGGCAGCCGCACAAGGTCACCCTGACCGACTACAGCGTCGTCCTGCTGGAGGCGCACAACACCGTGCGGGAGCCCGAGTACCCGGCCGAGATGATTCAACTGCCGCCGGAGCTCGGCATCCCCAACACGGGCACCTGCGGCGGTCCGGGCAGCCGGATGGTGATCCTCACCTCCTCCGTCGCGGATCCACAGACCATCGTGGAACGGGCCGCGGACATCGGCTGCGGACGGCTGACCCTCTGGAAGGTGCTGCTGGTTGACGCGGACAAATCTGTCCGGAAATCGACTCACTTCGGGGTCACACCGAACTTCATTCGCGAACACAATGCGAACCCTTTTCCCGACAACACGCTCTTCATTCTGAACGGTTGTCGCGGCTTCTGGCCTTATCCGGACAGCCCGTGGAAGGACATGCTTCTGGAGAAGTCGCAGCGCGGCGCGGTGTTCATGGGCTGGACCCACAAGCCGCGCTACCCCGAAGCCGCCCGGGCGCTCCTGTACCTCTTCCAGTTCCTGACGGCCTCGAACGCGGAGGTGGAGGTCCAGGGCGCCCGCGTGATTCGGTCGGTCACGCCGCCGCGCGGCGGGTTTGACACCGGCCTGCACGCCGGGGCCTACCATGAACTGGCCCAGAAGGGACTGAACGTGTATCCGAAGACCGGCGCGGTTCTCGAACGGGCCATCCAGGGCACCGACCTCTTCGAGCTGATCCTCATGCCCCATCCGCTTTGCTGGGAACGGCGGAATGAGGAGGACCCCGTCATCGACCTGTTTGCCGGCGCCGGCCCCATGGTCGCGATCGGCGGCACGGCCGTCTCGCTGACACCGATATCCGTGTACGCCGGCCTATGGTCCGTGTCGGCCCAGCCGATCGTGTTCGGGGATCTGACGGTAGTCGAGGACAACCGGCTCAGCATTCCGCGGGTCGTGCACCGCTGGCGTCCGCAGATCAAGGTGGAGAGCACCGGGGGATCCGGACCCCAAATCACCGCCACGCTCACTCTGCACGCCCGGTCCACGCTGGACTCGAACAGTTTCCGCGAGTCGGTCTGGGACCCGGCGCCCCCCGCGACCTTCGATACGGTGTGGGACCCCGAAGCCTGCTCGATCGGCTGGCAGGTCTCCGGGCAGTACACGGATGGCTGCGAAACCACCGTGTACTCGGGCAACGGGCTGGAGATGTTCGACCCCAGCGAGCACAACAACGGCTTTTTGCGAGCCGTGGCGGATGGCTCCGGCGTGCATGTCGAGTTCGACGTGACCGCCCCGATCCGTTACACCGCGACCACGACGAACACCTGCGAGAACACCACTTTCACCTCGGAGGTTACCGAGTCAATCAATGTATGGAAGGACGATGTCCCCCTCTCGTCGAATTGGACCATCGGAGCGGCTTCCTACACGACCGGCAACTACTGGCCGCGACAGATCTCCTGGAATGCCGTTGCCGCCGAGCCGCCGTTCGACCCCGACGCCGAGCCGCGATGAGGCGTCTCGGAACACCCGGAAGAACACGTCAGGAATCAGGGGCTGGTTTCACGAGTGGGCCCGCCGGCCTGCGCCGGAGAACCGGCTCCACCGGTGCGACCGGCTCCATTTGTGGGACCGACTCCGTCTGTGGGACCGACTCCGTCTGTGGGACCGGCTCCGTCTGTGGGACCGGCTCCGTCTGTGGGACCGGCTTTCCAGCCGGTCTTGGGAGGCTGTGGGCTGTACGTCGCCCCGGCGACTCGCTGTGGCGAGCTTTGGGCTGCAGGATTGGTCCGCACGGCGGATCCTACTCCTGTTTCGTGGGATCCGCTTGTCTTTGTGGGACCGGCTTTCCAGCCGGTCTTCCGCCGCTTGGGTTGCCCATGACGCCCGCGCCGTGCGTCACTGCGCGAGCAGCGCCAGCCAGGCGGCGGCGATGGCCAGAGTGGCAAGTGTAACAGGGATGCCGGTGCGCGCGTGTTCGCGCCAACTGATGCGCACGCCCAGCCGTGCGGCCTGATCCACCACGATGATGTTCGCGATGCTGCCCACGATCAGCAGGTTGCCGGCCAGCGTGCTTGCCAGCGCCAGCACGGGGCCGGCCAGTGGGTGCGTGGCCGCCGGCAGCAGAAGCATCACGGCCGGCACGTTGGACACCAGGTTCGAGAGCACCACCGTGACACCGAACAGGCAGCCGGGGTGCGTGACATCGATCCCGGCGGCGCCCAGCCGAGTCACCGCCTGGTCCGTCAGGCCCGATGCCTGCAGCGCATGATTGACGATAAACAGGGCCGCAAACAGCACCAGCAACTGCCAGTCCACCAGACCCAGCATTTTGTGGGAATGCATCCGGCGGCTGGCCAGGATCATGCCGGCGGCGGCCAGGGCCAGCACTTCCCGCGGCACCGGCGCCGCCAGGAACCCCGCCACCAGAAGGATGAGGATGACCGCGCCCTTGGCGGATTGCCAGGAGTTGAACGTCGGAGCTTCCACGTGCGGCACGGGGGTCGCGGCGTGCCACTTGCCGGCGTAGAGCCAGGCGATGATTCCCCAGGCGGCCACCAGGCCCAAGGCGGCCGGCACGCCGCCGTCCAGCAGGTACGCGGCGAACGGCAGTTGAATCGTCTGGCCGATCAGCATGTTCTGCGGGTTCCCGATCAGCGTGGCGGCCGAGCCGATGTTCGACGCGCAGGCCAGCCCCAGCAGGTGCGGAACGGGATGAAGCCCCCGCCGGGCGCAGGCCTCGACCAGCAGCGGGGCGACGGCCAGGCACACGATGTCGTTGGCCAGCAGGGCGGAAAGCAGGCCGGCGACGGCCATCATGACGCCCAGGAGCACCACGGGCCTCATGTCGGCGGCGGAGATGCGGCGGGTGACGGCGGTGTAGAATCCGCCCAGCCGAAACTGGGCCGAGACGACCATCAAGCCGAACAGCAGGCCGATGGTCGGCACGTCGATCGCGGTCCAGGCATCCGCCAGATGCACCTGGTCCGTGACGATGAGCACGATGGCGCCCAGCAGCGCGATGCCGGTGCGGTCAAGCGCCAGACCGGGAAAGCGGCCGAGCATCATGCCGGCGTAGACGAGCAGAAAGACCAGAGGAATGGTCAGTTCCATGGGCGTGCATGTGAGGGTCGGCGCCCCTTGCCCAAAGGCACACGGGTGCGCCGCCCGTCAACCGGTGCGGCGCACCCGTGTGTGTGTGCATTGCTCACGGAGCAATGGCACGGGTATTACTTCTTTCGCTTGGCCGGCTTCTTGGTCTTCTTGCCGGCCGGCGGTTTGACCTTGGCCTTGGCTTTGGTTGCCCGGCCCTTGGCCTTGCCTTTGCTTTTGCCCTTGGTCTTGGCGCCCGACTCAATCACCGCCTGGGCGGCGGCCAGCCGGGCGATGGGCACGCGGTACGGGCTGCACGACACGTAGTCCATGCCCACGCGGTGGCAGAATTTGACGGACGCGGCCTCCCCGCCGTGCTCGCCGCAGATGCCGACCTTGAGCTTCGGTCGGGTGGACCGGCCCCTTTCGATCCCCATCTGCACAAGCTGCCCCACGCCCTCGACATCCAGGGATTGGAACGGATCGTCAGCGAAGATGGCGGTCTTGTCCTTGTCGCAATACTCCGGCAGGAACCGCCCGGCGTCATCCCGGGACAGGGCCATGGTGGTCTGGGTCAGATCGTTCGTGCCGAAACTGAAGAACTCGGCGGTTTCCGCAATGCGATCTGCCGTCAGGGCGGCCCGCGGCGTCTCGATCATGGTGCCGACCAGGTAGGTCAGCGAGGCTCGTTTCTCGGCCAGGATCGCGTCGGCGACCGCCTTCGTCCGGTCCACCAGAAGGCCCAACTCCCTGGCGTCGATGGTGAGCGGGATCATGATCTCCGGGAACACCTGGACGCCCGCCTTCCGGCACTCGATGGCCGCCTCGATGATGGCCCGCACCTGCATCTCCAGGATTTCCGGATACGTGATGCACAGCCGGCAGCCGCGGTGCCCCAGCATGGGGTTGGACTCGGCCAACTGATGCACCCGCTGCCGCACGTGGTCCAGATCGAGCCCGGCATGCTGGGCCAGCTCTTTCATCTTGTCTTCGGTATGCGGGACGAACTCGTGGAGCGGCGGATCAATCAGCCGGATGGTGACCGGCTTGCCGTCCATGGCCTTGAAGATGCCGATGAAGTCGTCTCGCTGGAAGGGCAGCAGCTTGTCCAGCGCGTGTCGGCGGGCCTCCTCCGTGTCGGCCACGATCATCTCCTGCATGGCGAGCTGTCGCTGCTCCGTCGCGAAGAACATGTGCTCGGTGCGGCAGAGTCCGATGCCCTCGGCGCCCATCTCGACCGCCTTGGCGGAGTCTTCCGGCGTGTCTGCGTTGGTGCGGACCTTCAGCCGGCGGATGTCGTCGCACCACTTCATCAGCGTGTGGTAGGCGGCGGGCGGCGTCCGGTCGATGAGCCGCAGCGAGCCCTGGTACACGTTGCGCTTGTCGGCGCTGCCGTCGAGAGTGATGGAGTCACCCTCGCGCACCGTCTTGCCGTTCACCGAGAACTGTTTGCCCGGCTCGTTGATCTTCAGGGCTTCGCAGCCCACGATGCAGCACTTGCCCCAGCCGCGGGCCACCACGGCCGCGTGCGAGGTCTTGCCGCCGGTGGCCGTCAGAATGCCCACCGCGGCGTGCATGCCGCCCACGTCTTCGGGCGACGTTTCCTTGCGGACCAGGATGACCTTCTCGCCGGCCTTGGCCATGGCCTCGGCCTGGTCGGCCGTCATCGCCACCTTGCCGCAGGCCGCCCCCGGCACGGCGTTGATGCCCGTCGCCAGGCCCGACTCGCGCCAGACCGCCTCCTTGGCGGCCTCCAGGGACGGGGCACGCCGCTCCTCTCGTGTCGCGGCCCAGTCAATTTCCGGGTAGAAAAGTCGCTCAATGTCCACCGGCTTGATGCGGGCCACGGCCGCTTCACGCGAGATCAGCGGCTTGGTGGCCTTCAACGCCGTCGCCTTGGGCACGAGTTTCTTCTTGATCAGCTCCTTCGCCCGGGCGGGCGGGATCAGCGGCTTGCTGGCCTGGTCCACCGCAATCTCGAAGGCGGCGGCCGGCGATCGCTTGCCCGTGCGGCACTGAAGCATGAACAGCTCGCCTTGCTCGATGGTGAACTCCAGGTCCTGCATCTCGCCGTACTCGACTTCCAGGATGATCCGGACGGCCTCCAACTGGTCGTACACGTCCGGCATGATCCGGTGCAGTTCCTCGAGCTTCAGCGGGGTCCGCACGCCCGCGACCACGTCCTCCCCCTGGGCGTTGAAGAGCATGTCGCCGTAGTAGAGGTTCTCGCCCGTGTTCGGATCGCGGGTGAAACACACGCCGGTCCCGCAATCCTCCCCCATGTTTCCGAACACCATCTCCTGGACGTTGACGGCCGTGCCCTTCAAGCCGGTGATCTTCTCCGCGTTCCGGTAGTCGACGGCCTTCTTGGCCATCCAACTGTTGAACACCGCGCTGATGGCGCCCTTCAACTGCTGGTAGGCGTCCTGCGGGAACGGCTGGCCGGTGTGCTTCTGGTAGATCCGCTTGAACTCGGCGACCACCGCCTCCAGTTCGGTCTCGTTGACGTCGGTGTCCGCGACGGCGGCGTCGGGCCCCTTCTGCAGCCGCGCCCGCGTCTGGCGCTCCTTGACTTCGTCAAAGGCGTGGTCGAACAGGTGCCGCTCGACCCCCATGGCGGTCGAGCCGTACATCATGATGAGCCGGCGATAGGCGTCCAGGGCAAAGCGGCGGTTCCCGGCCATCTTGCCGAGGCTCTCCACCACGTGATCGTTCAGCCCCAGGTTCAGGATGGTCTCCATCATGCCGGGCATGGACAGGGCCGCCCCGGACCGGACGGACACGAACAGCGGCCTCTTGGGGTCCCCGAATCGCTTTCGGGTGACCTTCTCCAGCCGGGCCATGCTCTTCTTCACGGCCGCCTCAAGCGGGCCGGGCCAGCGTTTGCCGTTCTTGTAGTAATAGTCGCATGATTCCGTGATGATGGTGAAGCCGGCAGGCACCGGCAGGCCGATGGCGGTCATCTGGGCGAGCCCCAGGCCTTTGCCGCCCAGAAGGGCCTTCGTCTGGTTTCTGCCCTCCGCGATGCCCTTGCCGAAGAAATAGACCCACTTCTTGTCACTGGCCATTGATCGACCCTTCCGTTCCTGTTGGGGGGACTCCTCACGCCAATCCGTACGCAGAACGGCCCATTATCAGAGCCGGGCGGGACCTGTCAACGACGCATCCGGTAGGCGAACGCCCCGGGGGCGTGCCGGCGCTCCGCGGCTTGATGCGAAGCCGCGGCAGAAGTAGAATTTCCCGGCTGCCGGTGGCCGGCCACAGATGCCGGCCGGGGCTCCGACCGGTATACCAGCCCTGGCCGCCCGCATGACCCGCCGGGGTCATTCGCGGGGGTCCGCGGACAACGGGTTGTCCGCGGCACGGCGGCCCGACCCCGTGGGCCGCAACGAATCGAGGGAGACCGTGGCGAGACGACGCAAGAAAATTGGCGAGATTCTGGTCAGTTGGGGCGTGATCGAGCAACCGGCCCTGGAGGACGCGCTCCGCTACGCGACGGCCAACGGACGCCGCATCGGCGAGGCCCTGGTCGAGCTCGAGCTGTGCGAAGAGGAGGATGTGACCAAAGCCCTCGCGACCCAGTTCGGCTTCGAATACATCGACCTCGACAATCCGGAGATTCTCGACAAGCGGACGGTCCAGGAACTCATGCCGGCCGACCTGATTACGCGGCACCAGGTCCTGCCGATGGCCCTGGAAGGCAACCGGCTGAAGATCATCGTGTCGGACCCCCTGGACCTGGATACGCTGGACCTCCTGCGGTTCCGACTGGCCAAGGACGTGGTCCCCGCCCTGGCCCCCTTGGGCAAGATCAAGCGCTACATCGAGACGTTCATCCACGGCCACGACGACCGGGAAATGAGCAAAACCATCGCCTCCATCGACTCGTCCGTGGACCTGGACGGCGTGGACGGGACCGAGCTTTCGGACGACGACGATCCGGACGCCCCGGTCATCCGGCTGATCGACATGATCATCGGCGAGGCGGTGCGAGGCCGGGCAAGCGACATCCATATTGAGCCGATGGCCGACCGCGTGCGGGTACGATACCGGATTGACGGGGTCTGCCACGTCCGGGACGACGTGCCCAAGAACATCCAGAGCGCAGTGCTCACCCGCCTTAAGATCATGTCCGGCATGGACATCGCGGAACGGCGGGTGCCCCAGGACGGGCGTATCAAGAAGCGGTTTGGCTCCAAGGACATCGACTTCCGCGTCAGTGCGTGCCCGGCCTACCACGGGGAAAGTGTGGTGCTGCGTATCCTGCGTCCGGAGTCCGCTCAGGTGGGCATCCAGGCCCTGGGATTCGAGCAGGACAACTACGAGGCGTTCCAGAAGATCATCCGCCGGCCCAACGGCATCTTCCTGGTCACCGGGCCGACGGGATCGGGCAAAACGACCACCCTCTATTCGGCCCTTCAGGAGTTGAACCGGCCGGACAAGAAGATCATTACGGCGGAAGACCCGGTGGAGTACAACTTCACGGGGATGAATCAATGCCAGGTCAAGGAGGAGATCGGGCTGAGCTTCGCCCGAATCCTGCGGGCCATGCTTCGTCAGGCCCCCAACATCATCCTGGTGGGCGAAATTCGGGACCGCGAGGTGGGGGACGTGGCGATTCAGGCGGCCCTGACCGGGCACCTGGTCTTCAGCACGCTGCACACGAACGACGCCCCGTCCGCCATCACCCGTCTGATCGATATCGGCATCAAGCCGTTCCTGGTGGCCAGCGCCATTCAGGCCATCATGGCACAGCGTCTCATCCGCCTGATCTGCAAGGACTGCAAGGTCGAGGACCCGACGCCGGACAAGTTCGTCCTCCGGCTGCTGGGATTCACCGATCGGGAGCTGGAAGGCCGAACGCTGCACAAGGGGGCCGGGTGCAAAAGCTGCGGCGGCACCGGCTACCGCGGGCGACAGGGCATCTTCGAGATGCTGAGCATGACGGCCGAGTTGCGGGAGCTGGCGTTCAACCGGGCGCCGGCCTCCCAGATGCGCAAAGCGGCCCGGGCGGCGGGCATGAGGAACCTGCTGGAAGACGGGAAGATCAAGATTCTCCGGGGCGCGACAACCGCGGCGGAAGTGGCCCGCATCACCCAGGCCGAGGGCCTGGTGGGCGAGCCGGGTGAAGAGGAGTGAGTGTCGGTGTCCGCGCCGGACAGCGGAGCCGACGGGTCGAGCGGTGCCGGAATGCCGCGTGGGTAGGTATGCATGGCTTCACTTCATATTGACCGATTGCTCGAGACGGTGATCAAGCAGGGGGCGTCCGACCTTCACCTGACGGTGGGACAGCCTCCCGTCATCCGCCTCCACGGGCACCTGCGCGCCCTGGAGACCAAGGTGCTGGAGCCGGAGGATACGACGGCCCTGATGAAGTCGATCACGCCGGAACGCAACCAGCAGGAAATCCAGGAGGAGGGCGGGACGGACTTCGGGTTCGCCTTCGGCGACGCCGGCCGGTTCCGCGTCTCGGTCTTCCGGCAGAAGGGCCACCTGGCCCTGGTGCTTCGGCTGATTCCCTCCCGCCTGCTCAGCTTCGAGGAGATCGGCCTGCCGAAGATCTGCCGGGCGCTGTGCCGCCGGCCTCGCGGGCTGTTCCTGGTCACCGGACCTACCGGGTCCGGCAAGACCACCACCCTCGCCTCGATGCTCAACTACATCAACATAAACTTCGACCGCCACATCGTGACGGTCGAGGACCCCATCGAGTACTACCACAACCACAAGAAGTCGCTGGTCAACCAGCGCGAGGTTGGCGTGGACGTGCCCAGCTTCGCCGAGGCCCTGCGACGCGTGCTGCGGCAGGACCCGGACGTGATTCTGGTGGGCGAGCTGCGCGACCTGGAGACGATGGAGTCGGCCATCCGGGCCGCCGAAACGGGCCACTTGGTGTTCAGCACCGTGCATACCACGGGCTGCCAGGGCACGGTGAACCGGATTATCGACGCCTTCCCGGTGGACCAGCAGGAGCAGATTCGCGTCCAGCTTTCCACCAACCTGATTGCGGTGCTTTCGCAGGCCCTCTGCCCCAAGCTGCCCAAGGGCATGGTGGCCGCCTACGAGTTCATGGTGGTCACGCCCGCCATCTCCAACCTGATCCGCGAGAACAAGACCTACCGTGTGGATTCCGCCATCCAGACCGGGAAGAAGTACGGCATGCAGTTGCTCGACGAGCACCTCTGGACTTTGTACGCCGAGGGCAAGATCGACGCCCATGAGGCGGTCGACAAGAGCCGCCGCCCGGGCGACATGCAGGACAAGATTGACGCGCACCGCCGCGGGCAGGCCGTCACGGGCGAGGGCGAAGAGAAGAAACGGCTGGACGACGAAGACATCCTCCGGGCCTGACGAACCGGGAATCCGACGCACCGGACGGCCGGCGCAGGCGGCCGGAGACGACGATCATGAGCAAGACCTACAACCCCGACCAGTTCCGCGGGCAGAAACTCGGGCGAATCCTCATCAAAATGGGCAAGATCCGGCGTCCGGACGTCCATGAAGCCCTGGCGATCCAGAAGCGGCAGAAGGGACCCGTCGGGCGCATCCTCGTCGACATGGGGAAGATCACCGAGGAGGACCTTAACACCGCCTTGGCCCTGCAGGCCGGCATGGGGATCGTCAACCTCAACGAGATGGACATCCCCGCGGAAACCATCCATCTCATCCCGGCCCAGATGGCCACCACGTATCGGGTGATCCCCTTTGACTACGACCCGAGCTCGAACACGCTCCGCATCGCCATGGCCAGCCCGGACAACTTCCAGGCCACCGACGACCTGGCCACGCTCATGGGGTACAACGTCCGCGCCGCCATCACCCCGCCGGACACGCTCCAGTCCGCCCTGGACCGGTACTACCCCGAGGACGCGGCCGATTCGATCTCCGGGCTGATTGATGAGATTTCCGGGGACGAGAACCTGGCCAAGTTCGAGGGTCGCGGCGCGAGCATCGATCTGGACGAACTGAAGGAACTCGCCGAGTCGAACCCGGTCAAGAAGCTGCTGAACCTGGTGCTGCTGCAGGCCATTCGGGACAAGGCGTCGGACGTCCACTTCGAACCGTTCGAGAACGAGTTCCAGATGCGATACCGCATCGACGGCGTGCTCTATGCCATGATCCCGCCGCCCCGGCACATCGCCATGGCCATCGCCTCGCGTATCAAGGTCATGGCCAACCTGGACATCGCCGAACGCCGCATGCCCCAGGACGGCCGTATCGAACTGGTCGTCGGCGGAAACCCCGTCGACCTGCGGGTGTCGGTGCTGCCCACCATGTTCGGAGAGAGCATCGTCATGCGTGTGCTGGACCGGGCCAACGTGTCCCTGGACCTGGACCGCATCGGTATGCGGGATGATGACCTCGTCGCCTTCCGCCAGCTCATCCGCAAGCCCAACGGCATCATCGTCAACACCGGCCCCACCGGGTCCGGAAAGACGACCACCCTGTACGCCGCCCTGGCCGAGCTGAACAAGCCCGACGTGAAAATCCTGACCGCCGAAGACCCCGTGGAATACGACATCGACGGGCTCGTCCAGTGCCAGATGCGGACGGAGGTGGGCATGACCTTCGCCCGGGCCCTCCGGAGCTTCCTGCGCCAGGATCCGGACATCATCCTCGTCGGGGAGGTCCGTGACCTGGAAACGGCACAGATCTCCGTCCAGGCTTCGTTGACCGGACACCTGGTATTCACCACTCTCCATACGAACGATGCGCCTTCCAGCATTGCGCGACTGCTCGACCTGGGGCTGGAACCGTTCCTGATTACAGCCACGCTGGAAGCCATCGTGGCCCAGCGGCTCGTCCGGCGGATCTGTGAGAACTGCAAGACCGAGTTCAAGCCGTCGGAAGAGATGCTGATGGAGCTGGGCCTGAAGCCGGAGGATGTGGGCAACCGCACGCTCTACTATGGCCGGGGGTGCGATTACTGCAACAACACCGGCTATCGCGGTCGCATGGGGCTGTTCGAGATCATGAGCTTGGACGACCACCTGCGGGAGATGATCATGCGGCATGCGTCCTCCAACCTGCTTCGGGTCGAGGCGGTCAAGCGGGGGATGCGGCGGCTGCGGGAGGTCGGGCTGCTGGGCATCTACGACGGCATGACCACCGTGGAAGAGGTGGTCAAGGAGACCGTCTTTGACGAGGCGTAGCGGCGGACCGACGGTGACACCGGGGGGGCGAGGCGATGAAATCGAGGGCGAGTCATGCCGACGTTCATGTATGAGGCCATGAATCAGGCCGGCGAGGCGGTCAAGGACGAGGTCGAAGCGGCGTCGAACGAGGACGCGCTGGCTCGGATCCGGGCCATGGGGTTTTTTCCCACCCGCATCCGCCAGAAAGGCGGCAAAAAGAAGACGCAGGCCGGTCCGACCACCAAGAAGAAGGCGGCCGGCGCCGGCGGGTTCGGGAGGGTGTCCACCAAGGTCATCACGCAGTTCACGCGCCAGTTGTCGACGCTGCAGGACGCGGGTTTGCCCATCCTTCGGTCGCTGCGCATTCTGGAACAGCAGCAGAAGCCCGGATTGCTCAAGAACATCCTCCGACAGGTGGCAGACGACGTCGAGGGCGGCAGCACGCTGTCGGAGGCGTTTGCCAAGCACCCCAAGGCCTTCAACCGGCTTTACGTGAACATGGTGGCGGCGGGCGAGACGGGCGGCGTGCTGGACGTGATTCTGCTGCGCCTGGCGGACTTCATGGAGAAGGCCCAGCGGCTCAAACGCAAGGTCGTGGGCGCCATGATCTACCCGACCGTGGTCATCGCGTTCGCGGTGGGTATCGTCTCCGGCATCATGGTGGTCGTCGTGCCGAAGTTCAAGGACATCTTCATGGACTTCGGGGTGCCGCTGCCCGGCGTCACGAAGTTCCTCATCGCCGTCTCGGACTGGTTCGTGTCGGGCCGGCCGCCGGGCTGGGCGGTGGTGCTGCTCAGTCCGCTGGGGATCTTCCTGTTCCTCAAGCTGCTCAAGCAGTCCAAGGGCGGGCGGATGGTGATCGACACGATCGTCCTGAAGTTGCCCATCCTGGGGCAGATTCTCGAGAAGACGGCGGTCGCCCGCTTCACGCGGACCCTGGGCACGCTCATCAACGCCGGTGTGCCCATCCTGGAGGCGATCAACATCACCAAGGAGACCTCGGGAAACGAGGTGTACGCCAAGGCCCTGGGCACGGTGCACGACCGCATTCGCGAGGGCGACAGCTTTGCCGCCCCGCTGCGGGCGTCCAAAGTGTGCGACGGCATCGTGGTGAACATGATCGACGTGGGAGAGGAGACGGGCGAGCTCGACAAGATGCTCATGAAGGTCGCCGACAACTACGACGAGGAAGTCGAAACGCTGGTGGGCGGCCTCGTCTCCCTGCTGGAACCGGTGATGGTGGTGGTCCTGGGCGTGCTGTGCGGCTTTATCGTGGTCGCCCTGTTCATGCCCCTGGTGGCACTGATCTCCTCGGTCTCCGGCGGCGACGGCGGCGGCATGGATTGATTTCGGCCTGAGGGCCCTTTTTGCGAAGAGGACGGCGCGATGCGTACTGGCAAGACAATCACGGTTCTCCGGCCCGGCCGGGCGTGCCTGCGCGCCCGCCGCCGCGGGTTCACCCTCGTCGAACTGCTCACGGTGGTGTCCATCATCGCACTGCTGATCTCGATTCTGGTCCCGTCGCTCAACCAGGTCCGCACGCAGGCCAAGGTCGCCGCGACCCGGACGACCCTCCGCGCCCTGGACGCGGGGTGCGAGACCTTCCGGGCGGAGAACACCGTCGGCGGGGCCTACCCCCCCTCGTGCAGCGACAACAGCTCGAACGATGCCGACGCCCACTGGAAGATCGCCAACCCGTTTGACGGGCGCCCTGATCCGATCTTCAATTCGGCGCCCGCCATGACGCACGTTTCGGGCGCGCAGCTTCTCGTGTTCGCGATGCTCGGTGCGGACAAACTGCCGGAAGGCACGCCCGGCTTTGTGGACCACAACCGTCAGAACGGCTGGTGGGATGATCAGCACGCCAAAGATGCCGGAGACGCGGTCGGCGCGTACTTCCTGAAGGACGGAAAGCCGATGCGCCCGCGATACGGAACCATGGTGGACACCAACATGGCAACCCGTACCTGTCGGAATCTCGCCGCCATGGGGAAAATGGCAGCCGACACACGCGTTGACGTGGCGGCGGCCGAGTGGGGAAGCGCAGAGACCGCCAACGTCGGCTCCGCCTGGGACCTGCCGGTGTTCGTCGACAAGTTTGACCAGCCGATTCTCTACTACCGCGCCCGCCGCGGAGCGACGGCCGTCGTCACCAGCGCTTCGGACGTCGGCATTTACGACCGACGGGACAACCAGCACCTGACCGACCTCTCGCCAAAGCGGGACCCGCACGTTCTGGGCTCGCCGCTGGGCTTCGCCGCGTTCATCCTGGATCCGTCCGTCAGCGCCCGGGAAGCTCCGTACAACCCGGACCGGTTCCTGCTGATCTCCGCCGGGCCGGACGGGCTGTTCGGCACCAAAGACGACGTCCGGAACTGGGGGAAGTGATCATGCGGCCCCCCCACACGCTCATCCCGCCGCGAAGTGCCTCGACCCGCCTCGTTCGGGCGTTCACGCTCGTCGAGATCCTGGTCGTGGTGGCGATTCTCGTCATCCTCCTGGGGCTGGTCGTGGGCATCGGCTCGTGGGCGGTCGAAAACGCCCGGGCACGCGACACGCGGACGCTGCTGTCCATCCTGGACACCGCCGCCGAGCAGTTCAAAGAGGACAGCGCGCGCACCCTCGGTCGCAAGCAGGAGTTCGCCACGCGCTATGGCGGCTACCCGCCGGATGAACTGGACGCGTTCCTGGATATCCCCAAAGCCAACGACGACCTGACCGGCGCGAGGATCAGCCGCGAGGAGTTTCCCGAAAACCGCTGGCCTGAGCATTACCGGGACATCCGGGCGATGAGTCTGGCCGTCCGGCACATCGGCAGCAGCCCCAACGCCGAGGCCACGCTGGACCGGATCGACTCGCGCTTCAAGGTGAAACTGCTCGACGATGGCGGCGTTCCGGCGGACTACTGGGACGTGAACCGGAACAACCGCTTCGACCCGGAAATCGACGAGCCGCTGGAGTATTTCATCGACTCGTGGGGCAACCCCCTCGCGTACTTCTCCACGCGGGGCGCGTGCGAGGATTGCGGACCCTCCACGGAACGCGCCCTACGCGCAAGATTCTCCAGCTACCTGATCCGGAACTTCACCAACGGCCGGCCCGTCTTTCTTTCGTACGGCCCGGACGGCACGGAGCAACAGCCGGGCAGTGAACTGGTGGTCTCCGGCGTGGCCCAGGACCTGCTGGAAGACTACAAGGACGACGAGAAGATCAACAACAAGTACAACCACGACAACATCTACAGCATCGAGGAACTGGAGAAGACGCTGGTCCGGCCGTAACGGGAGCCGCCGATGCGCATCGAACGCGACAATCCCATCCGAAACGCGACCCGACGCAACGCGGCGCGGGCGCGCTGCGCGTTCACGCTGATCGAGCTGCTGGTGGTCGTGGCCATCATTCTCCTGATCCTGTCCGTCGTGGGGCCGGGCGTCACGAAAATGTGGGACCAGCGGCTGGAGTCCCAGGCGGAGACCGTGGTCGCCGGCGCCATCCGCTCCACCCAGATGCAGGCCCGCACCGGCGGGGAGCGGGGCCTGCTCTTCTACATGGACGGAAACGAGCAGAAAATCGCCCCCATCCGGCCTGGGCGCAGGGTGGGAAGCGAATCCGGCGGGACGATCGACCACCTCTACGTCGTCGCTGACGTGTTTGAGGTCACCGACGGAATGATCTACCGCATCCCGCCGCCGTTCCGGGTGTGCCCGCGGAACGTCGTGGACGAATACACCCCGCCCCGGGACCCGGTTACCTGGAACGATTGGGAGTTGAACAACAAAGACGTCTTCACGTCTCCGCCCGTCTCGGGAAGAGGCACCCAGCGGCACTGCAACTTCTTCGCGATCGTCTTCGGCCCGGATGGGCGCCTCCGCGTCGGGCGAAACGTGCTGATTCACGATGCGGACTACGATCCGAATGAGCCGGATGAGGAGCGGCGGAAAGACCGCACCGGCCTGCTGGACCGCAGCGCCAGGCCGGCCGCCCGGTACTACGACGCCAACGGCACCCCGCAGCCGTTTCCCACGCCCTTCGGCGGCTCCGTCCCGCGGATCGAGAGGCTGGTGGCGGCCAACGTGTCCGGCGGGGTGACGGCGCTGAACTTCCCCTGCGTCGACGGCGTGCTGGTGTACGACGGCACGTATTACTGGGACTTGCCGGACGCCGAGGCCCGGCGAGACTTCCTTCGGGAAAAGGCCGTCCCGTACTACGTCAGCCGGCTGACCGGGGACATCATGCGGGGGCCGGTGGGAGAGCGGTAGGGTCCGCCGTGCGGACCGGTAGACCGGCTGGAAAGCGGAGTAGGGTCCGCCATGCGGACCAGTAGACCGGCTGGAAAGCCGGTCCCACAAAGAATGGAGTAGGGTCCGCCATGCGGACCAGTAGACCGGCTGGAAAGCCGGTCCCACAAAGAATGGAGTAGGGTCCGCCATGCGGACCGGTAGACCGGCTGGAAAGCCGGTCCCACAGAAGGGGGTTCGACCGGCTGGAAAGCCGGTCCCACAGATAGCAGCCCCCCCGCAGGGGGCCGGTCCCACAGAAGGGGGTTCGACCGGCTGTCCCGGCGCGCCGGGACGGCCCCACAAAGAATGGAGTAGGGTCCGCCGTGCGGACCGGGTTGGCTGAAAACCATGATGCGGAACGGGTTCATCACAACGCAAGCCACGCATCGGCCGCTGCGGCGCCGCCGGGCGTTCTCGCTGGCCGAGCTCATGATCGCCGTGGTCATCCTCGGCGTGGGCCTGCTGATGGTGGCCACCATGTTCCCCATCGCCTGGACCAAGGCCCGCGACCAGATCGAGGAGACCAACGTCGGCAACGCCGTCGCCTCCGCCGAGGCAATCGTGAACAAGAAGGTCCGAGTGGCCCCGCTCACGCTGCAGGGAAAGGCAATGCGGAGCACGCCACCAGAGGACTGGCCTGTTGGCTGGAAACAGTCGGTGCATGATCTGTTCGAAAAAGGGGTCACCAGCTTTCTGGGTGACATCGGCGTTTTTCCCGGGGACATTCGCGAATACGGATACTTCGGGACCGACACGCGCGTTCACCCTCTGAACGTGTACAACATGGCTGCCGACCCGACGGCGTACGAATCCGCCGCCGCCGGCATCGACTGGCTGCCGGCGATCAGGAACGAGGCGTTCGTACCCGACGAGCCGCACCTGCTGGAGACGGCAGACGCGGACGCCATCAGCCGGTCACAGGGCGTTCGCCGCGTTCCCGAGCCGCTGGTGCTCTTGGAGGACCGGTTCCTTCCCGCCCTGCCCCTCAAACTGGATCCCAACGATCCCAACGCAAAGCCGTCGAACGCGTCGGACCAGGCCCTGGTCATCGACAACTGGTTTGCCAGGCTGCGCGGCCGCCGCTACGCCTGGGCGGCCCTAGCCCGGCTGACGAACGCCGACGATCGTAGCACGGACCTGGAACAGGAGGGTGTGACGTACGCTCGGTACGACCTTCCAACGGGCGAATTTCTGCCCAATCCGGGCAGTTGGGACGACCCGCGCGTGTTCACCGTCTACTACGTGAGCCTCCGCCGGACCCAAAGCGGAACGCGGTTCCCCCGGCAGGAGTTCCGAAACGGCGAAGGCCAAGACTGGCCGCCCGTCGTGCCGAATGGGACGGTCGCCGAACCCCAGGCCATGCCCGCCGCGTTTGACACCGTCCTGCCCACGCCCTGGCGAGTCCAGGTGTTCGTGCCCAACCCCGTCGACATCACCGACGCGGACGCCGTCCGCGGGTTGCCGGGCGAGGTCGTCGCGAATTCCGAGGAAGTCTCATCGGATCCGGAGCGAGTGAAAATCGTTACGCGAATGCTTCCCCGCGGCGCCTGGTTCATCGACGAACTCACCGGCCAGGTCTACACCGTCACCCGCCGCCGGCTCTACGACAACGACCGCCGGGCGATTCTGACTGTGGACAAGGAAATCACTCAGCAGGAGTTGACGCCGAAGGGGCGCGACTACGACGAGGACATTGATCGCCTCCGCACGGTCTGGGTGTACCCGCCCCCGGTGGATGCGGCGCGGATCGACGGGAGGCCGGTGTTTGAGGGCGTTCAGCCGGTGATCGGCATCGACACCCGAACCCTCGTGGTGCGGCCATAGTCCCAATAGGCTGTGGGCCATAGGTCGCCCCGGCGACTCGCTGTGGCGAGCTGTAGGCTGTGGGCCACAGGGGAACGGTCCGCATGGCGGACCCTACGGGTGGGACCGGCCCCTCTTTGTGGGGGACCGGCTTTCTAGCCGGTCTCGGGCGATTGCAGGTCTGTGGGACCGGCTTTCTAGCCGGTCTCGGGCGGTTGTAGGTCTGTGGGACCGGCTTTCTAGCCGGTCTCCAGGCGGTCTTCAGGTCCGATAAGTTCGGCCCGCACAGGTCTGGCAGACCCGTGTGGACCGACACTTGTTTAGGGGCGACAATACGAGTGCCATGACGCGACGAACGTCACAACCCGCTGTGAACGCGACGATTATGGCGGCAACCCGCCGCCGGCCAACCGCGTTCACCCTGGTGGAGCTGGTGGTGGCCATCGGCATCCTGGTGCTGATGATGACCATGGCCGGCACCGTCTTCAGCCTGACCCTGCGCTCCACCGGACAGGCCAAGGCCCTCACGAACCTCAGTGAGCGGCTGCGGATGTACGAGCGCACCATGCAGGAAGACCTGCGGGCGGTCCGGCCGGGCTCATCCATGATGGCGCTGGAGTGCCGCCAGGTGTGGGTCCACTGGACCGGCACGCAGAGGGACCTCCACCCGCTGCCGGACGAGCCGTACGGGGCGGAGTTCCCCGGCGGCGGCGATCCCGAACGGATGGTGTGGGACGATGACGAGAAGGAAATGCGTCCCGAGCTTCCGCGCGCGGACGTGCTGACGTTCTTCACCGCCCGCGAGGCGGCCGGCATGATCAACCCGTCGTTGCGTTCGAGCCTGCAACTGGTCTCGTACGGCCACGTGAAGCCGGGCGACCTGAGCAGCGGCGGGGCCTGGATTCGCGATCCGGACGACTACTTCAACATCGAGGCCCACTACGTCGACGCCGTGCCCCGGCCCTGGACGCTGGCGCCGGACCGGGCGTTGCCGCTGACCGCCAATCAATGGATGCTGGGCCGCCGGCAGGTTTTGGTGATGAACACCAACCCCGGCGCGGCGTACGCCCGCACGGATTTGAGCCACGCAGACCTTTTCGACGGGATCGCGGACGTTGTCGTGTCGCAGCCCGAAGAGGTTGGAGGGTCCTTCGACTACGATGCCATGGTTGTCAATTTCCCGAATATCGTTCAGGCCAGGGCGGGAATGCCTGTTGAGTGGCGTCGGCGGGCGAGGCTGGACCTGACGCCGCCGCCGACGCTCGCGGCCCGCATGGGCGCCTGGTTCCTGCCCAACTGCGCGTCGTTCAAGGTGGAATGGGCGCTGTCGACACCGCAGACGGCCTCCATTCTGCAGGAGCATCAGGAGGTGATCTGGGTCGATTCGGCCAGTTCGGACACCATGAGGAAGGTGGAGAGCGAGCTGCAGACTCTCATCAATCGATACGACCCGGATGAACCCGAAGACAGAGCCAAGGCGGATGCGCTGAGGGGTCTGTGGTTCGATTTCTCGGAGCGGTTCATTCAGAACTACGGCGACCCGGACAAGCGGATCAGTTGGGTGTCGATTGACCCCCGACTGGGCTCGCCGGGCGAGCCCGACCCGTTCTTCCCGACGGCGTTGCGGATCACGGTGGATTTGTACGACGACATGGGCCGGCTGGACCGGCCGATCCGGCACGTGATGGTGGTGCCGGTGGGTCCCGGATGAAGGAAACGAGACGAGCGATGACGGTTGCCGCAGCACAACCCTTCCGGCGAACGCAGGCCCGGCCGGTGCGCACCGGCCGACGGCCGCGCGGGACCGTCATGATCCTCGTGGTGGCGCTGCTGGGCATTCTGTTCGTGGCCGGGGCGGCGTTCCTCCAGAGCGTCACGTTCCAGGCCCGCACCGTGCGCGCCGACAAGGAAGAACGCGCCGTGACGGCCGGGCTGGAAGCCGTACACGCCCTGAGTCGCGAACTGCTCACGCGGCGATGGCTGGATGGAGACGGGATGCCGTACGTGCCGCCGCCCGACAACCCGGCCACAAGCACGGTGGACGAGTCAAGAGCGGTGGTGATTCCGGGGCCGTCCAGTCTGTGGCCGTACTACCTGCAGGCGCCTGCCTACGGTGTATCGCTCGGACTGGACCCGCTGCTGGCTTCGACGGAGCCGTTCGAGAACACGGACGAGGGTCTCTACACGGTGCCGACCGACCTGAACCGGGCATTGCTCGGCTTCGAGCAGCCCCAAATGACCCAGCCGGACATCGGGGCCGCGGCACAGGTTTTTCGCTGGGCCACTCGTATCGATCGGGCGCGGGCTCAGTGGGCGGGCGCGGCGAACTACCAGGACATTGAAGTGGGCTTCGCGCCCCAAAGCCTCGCCGACGCGGACGGTGACGGGGTCGCCGATTCGGTGGTCGTCGTGATCGGTGATCCCACGGCCAGTCTCACGCCGGAGCTGGCCGGCATTTTCGATCGCTGGTTCCCGGCGACTTTGCGTGAGACGTTGGCGGAGCAGCTCCGGGCCTCGGACGTGCCGCCGGGCGACAATCGCCTGTACCTCAGTCTTCGGGTGATTGACCACGGCAGCATGGTCAATGCGACCTGCACGCATCCGTACCTGGTGAACGAGATCATCAACGACTGGAACGATCCGCCGCTCGCCGCGAAGTTCAACCACGGGACGTACCTCTACTTCACGCCGACGGCCTACCGGCCGGAGATCGAGGAACGTGCCCTGCGATATCGCAACATTCTGCCCGCCCGGAGCCTGGCCCGCACGGCCCTGCACGCCGAGCTGCGCGGCTTCCGGTATCCGGACCCCCTGGTGACCGAGCCGCTGCTGTATGCGTGGAGCCCGGCCGGCGGGATCGGCGGCAGTCTGGACAGCCACCGCTGGTGGCCGTTCGACCCGGGCCTGGAGACGGGCAGCGGGCTGCGGTACCGGATTCTGTTTGACGCGTTCCCGACGGTGGGCGATCCGTATCCGCCCCATGCCTTGGCCTACAACCGGCGTCACCTGCTGACCACGGTCAGCTACGACGACCTGCTCATCCGCGGCGTGCGCTTCCCGGACCATGCGGATCTCGGGGACGCACGGAACCGCGACATCGTGGGGTGGATGCGGGCGGGCCCGCGGCGCTCTCGGTGGGCATACCCGGCGGATCTTTTCAACCGGGATCCGGGCGATCCGCGGCTGGGCCGGTTGCAGTTGAGCATTCCTGATCTGGAAAAGTTTCTGACGGACCGCGGCGCCACGATCGACAATCTCCATGCGCTGTCCGAGACGAACCGGTCCTTCTTCATCGGCTACATTTACGACACGTTCTGGCTGATGCTCTGGAACCATCCGGACCTGGACGGCGACGGCGAGTACAAGCCCTGGAAAGACAACGGCACGACGCCGGATATGACGACGGATGACTGGCAGCGCGCCCGCCTGGCCGCCTCGCTGACGGCGAACTTCATCGACTTCGCCGACAGCAACGACGAGCCGACCTACATTCCGCTGTTCGACATGAACGGCGACCCGGTCCCGGGGCACGGCGTCTTCGGAATCGAACGCCAGCCGTACATCACGGAAGTCTATACGAAGGTCGTGAAGTTCGAGGAAACCGAGAATGTCGCTGCCTCGTCCGTATACGCGATTGAGTTGTACAACCCGTATGATGTGCCGATCGATCTAAGCGGCTACGAGTTGACGGACAGGGGTTCGGGCACACTACCACCAAACGAGGGCGGAACGCCGTTGACTCGGATGTCGGACATAGAGCTCAGCGGCATCACGGCCGTGATTCCGCCTCGTTCGTTCCAGGTGTACTTCGGTTATGGCACCACGCCGTCGGGCGTCCAGAACGCCTTCGACCTACCAGACTCGAACATTGGCTTCGACCAGAACAGCGAAATCTGCCTGGTCCGCAAGGTGACCATCGACGCAACCGAATACAAATTTGACGTCGATCGAGTGGAGCGCGACATCACCGACGTCAACAAACGATACGTGCGCACCGGGTTTGGAACCCCTGCCGTGCTTGGCACGCTGAACGAAGCTCTGAGCGTCCAGCGGGATACGTCCATGGACGGGGCCACTCCACCGAACTCACACTGGCGGTTTGTCGTGCCGCGGGTGACGCTTCTGGCCGATTCTGCCACAGGTGCGAACGCGGACAACATTCACACGCTCGGAGAGGATAACGCTGGACGCCCGGAGACGATCGATCCCACCATCCGCCCGGTGCAGATCGACTTCCCATTCAATTCAATGCAGACCGGCTCTCTGACTGCTGCCTATCCGACGACCGGGACGCTGCTGCTGCTGATGCGACTGGCACACGAGTACGACGCAAGCCAGAGTCCGGTGGTAGGCACTCCCTACAACCACATGCCCAGCCTTCGGCCACTTCGGCCAGAAGAGCCCGGTCTCGGTTTGGCGGCGGACTTCGACCAGATCGACAACGGCCGGATGCCGGTGTTTGACGTGGGCGAGCCCGTCGCGAGTCCCGGTCTGGCCGGGTCGAAGCCGTACTACCACAAGCTGCCCGAGTCCCGCACCGGCAAAGCGCAGGGGGTGGAGGGCCTGCCGTGGGGCCAGTTTGTGTTTGACTACTTCACCACTCTTCCGCTCTACCGCCAGTGGGAGCGTGATGAGGGCTTTGAACAGCCCGCGGTGGACCAGGGCGGGCTGCGCGTGCGTGGCCGGATCAACATCGGCACCGCTCCGTGGAAGGTGCTGGCGGGCCTGCCGTTGCGGCCGCTGGACCAGTTGCCGGTGCCGTTCCAGCCGAAGCTGGCGGGGCCGTATTCGCGGGACAGCTACGACATGTCGCAAGCTGAGCTGCAGAGCTCTTACATGCGGATCGGGCACGAGCTGGCCAAGGCGATCGTGGCGTATCGCGACGCCCGCGAGGTCCCGCACGACTGCAACGTCGGCGGCGGGTCGGATTGCAGCTATGACTATCGCGACCGGGTGACGGAGGACCCGTCCACGCAATACCTGGCGGGCATGCGACAGGGCCGCGGGTTCCTCACGGTGGGCGAACTGGCCAATATCCGGCGCGGCGCGGACGCCATCAACAGCGGCCCCGATGCGGTCGCCCGGTTTGACTACGGCTTGGTGGGCAGCGTGGATGCCGGCAATCCGGAGGACTACGTGAAGGCCGTCGCCCTGCTGGTGGGGCTGGGCGACTGGGTGACCACCCGGTCCCACGTGTTCACGATTTACGGGACGTTGCGAGGCCCGGACACCGGAACGGCCGCGTCCATCGCCGAGGCGGACGCCAAGGCCATCCGGTTCGAGGAAACGGTCAACCGGCTGCCGGCGTTTTTCAACACTCGCGCTCCGCTGGACCGCATCGGCGAGCGGTTTGTGGGCAAGTATGAAGAGGCGCGGGCGGATTGATTGAGGAAGGGACGGAGGGACGAAGGGACGGAGGGACGAAGGGACGAAGGGACCCCGGCGCGCCGGGGCAGGCTCCGGGACGAAGGGACGGGGATAAAACAAAAAGCAGAAAGCAGAAAGCAAAAAGCAAAAATGGGGGCGACAGAGGGGCGGGCGGAGGACCGGATGCATCCCGTCGCGCCGGGACGGTCCCGCGATTGTAGGGTCCGCCGTGCGGACCAATCCGGCAGACTGTAGGGTCCGCCATGCGGACCGTTTTCTCCGGGGCCTGCAACCTGTGGTGTGCGGACCGCCCGAGAGACCGGCCGGAAGACCGGCTGTCCCGGCGCGCCGGGACGGTCCCACAAAGACAAGCCGGTCCCACAACGGTAGGGTCCGCCGTGCGGACCATCCTCCCTATGGCCTACAGCCTACGGTCAGGAGCGGGTCCCACAGAGAAGACAGGTCCCAGAACCTCTGACCCCTTCTTGGTCCCTTGATCCCTTGGTCCCTCGATCCCTCGATCCCTTGGTCCCTCGATCCCTCGATCCCTTGGTCCCTCGATCCCTCGATCCCTTGGTCCCTCGATCCCTCGATCCCTCGGTCCCTTGGTCCCTCGGTCCCAGTTATCGGCGGTCCGGCAAGACGTGTGTCCAGCGGCAGTTGCGTGGTTCTCGGCCCGTCGCGGGGAGTAGAACCGTTGTCCTGCAACGGGTATAATCAAACCTACGGAGGAAAGAGGTCCCGCCCGGGATGGGAGGCGAGTGCAACCGTTGCGTCAGGACCGGCAGACGCAGGTCCTGGAGGCGGACTGACACGGTGGTGTCAGCGAAGCAAGCCCCCCCTCACCGGCACAATACGGAGCGCATCATGAACGGCTACACCGGCAGACTTTCGGTACGCGGCACGCTTGTGGCCGCCGGAATCGTGGCGTGTCTACTGATCGGCGCCGCCGTCGGGAACGCGCAGGAAACCGCGCTTCCCCCGGCGGAACCGTTGGAGCCGTGGGACCCGGACTACGGCCTCTCGCCGTTGATCCTGCCCGACACGCCGGACGTGCCGCCCCTGGTCGCCGCGGACGGGCTCCGGGAGGAACTGGACTGCCACGAGCTGGGCACCGCGGGCGTCAACCCCAGCTTCTCCAGCACCTACCTGCTGCGCGGCAATCGGATTGACGTTCACGTGGACCGCGTGCTGCGCCGCATTCGCCCGGTACTTCGCGTGGACACGCCCGGTGGCGCGATGGTGAAGCTGGGATTTGTGGTGTACGAGAAGGAGCCGCTGGGCGCTCCGACCTGGACCCGCGTGTGGTACGGCGAGCGCACAGTCTTCATGACGAACGAGGCAGCGCAGTACGAGTCGCCCGACATCGGGATCGCCCTGCTTTCCACCAACAGGCACTACCTGGTCGCGGTGGCCTGGGAGACGCCGGCGGTCCGCTATTGGAGAGTGACGCAAGGTTCCGGTGTCGTGGATTACGGCGCCGGCTACGTGTACGGCAGCGAAGCCAAGGACATTTCGGGCCTGCCGCCGGCCGAAACGCTGGCGTACGTGAACAGCCAGAACCGCTACGCCATGGACATCTGCTTCGATCCGCTGCCCGGGGCGTGCTGCCTGCCCTCCGGGCTGTGCGACGACCAGTTCCTGACCTCGGCCGATGCATGCGAGAGCTTCGGCGGGACGTTCTCAGCCCCCGGGCTGAGCTGTGAGGACGTCACCTGTCCCCTGGCCAAGGGCGCCTGCTGCGATTTCGACGGGCAGGGCGGCTGCTACATCATGAGTCAGTCGTTCTGCGAGTGGAACAGCGGCACGTACGGCGGCGCCGGCACCAACTGCGACATCTGCGATCCGCCCGGCGCCTGCTGCCTGTTCGGCGGCGAGTGCGTGAACTTCCTCACCGAGTCGGAATGCGAGGCCCTGGACAGCACCGGCTGGACTGTAAACGCCACCTGTGCCGCCGGGACCTGCCCCGTGCAGGGCGCCTGCTGCCCGGCGTCCGGGACCGGCTGCCAGGAGTGGAGCCCCGCCCTCTGCGCACAGTTCAGCGGGTTCTACCAGGGCGACGGCGTACACTGCGACGAAGGCCCGTGCGAGACGGACATCGGCGCGTGTTGTTCGTACGACGGAACGACCTGCACCCCGAACGTCACTCGCTACGACTGCGAGCAACCCAGCCCGGGCGGCCTCGGCGGGGTCTGGAAAGGGGCGGGCACCCTCTGCGCAACCGCCAATTGCGTGGAGCTTGGGGCGTGCTGCGACGGCCTGGCCTGCACGGAAACCACGCTTGACACATGCACGACCTCGTACCCCAGCCGCGTCTGGCTTGCCGACGAGCGGTGCGAGGGGAACCCCTGCCTGGACGACCTCGGCGCCTGCTGCGTCGAAGGCGTCTGTTCCGAAACCACGCAGAACGCCTGCTTCCTGGCCTTCGGAAGCTTCATCAACAACGCCACCTGCGCCCAGGTCGAATGCGTGCCCACCGGCGCCTGCTGCCTGCCCACCGGGGGGTGCGCGGTAGGGTCGATCAGTGAGTGCGATGCGGCCGGCGGTGAGTTCAAGGGCTTCGGCTCGTCGTGTGAGGTTCCCGACATCTGTCCCGGGGCCGGCGCCTGCTGCCTGCCCGGCGGGGCTTGCAGTGACTTGACCGACACCGCGTGCGCAAACGCCGGAGGCAGCTTCCAGGGCCTCGGCACGGCATGCACCGATCCGGACGTCTGCGAGCCCGGCGCGTGCTGCCTGCCCGGCGGCGGATGCGGTGACGTGACCTCCGCCCTATGTGCGGCGGCCGGCGGTGTCTTCCAGGGGGTTGGCACCGCGTGTACCGACCCGGACGTCTGCGAGCCCGGCGCCTGCTGCCTGCCCGCCGGAGGCTGCGCTGATCTGACCGCCGGGGGCTGTACGGCGGCCTGGGGTGACTTCCAGGGGGCCGGCACCACGTGTGCGACGCCCGACATCTGCCCGGACTGCGACGACTACCCCGGCCTGGGCAACGGTGACTTCACCGGCGACGGCGTGGCCAACTGGCAGGACATGCCGCACTTCCTGGACTGCATGACCAACCCGGGCGAGGTGGCCGACCTGCCTTGCGTGTGCGCGTTTGACTTTGACGGGGATCTGGACGTCGACATCGAGGACTTCATGGCGTTCCAGTTGGTCTACTGCGTCTACTGCGGCTGCACGCTGTTCGACTACGACGAGAACGGCACGCTGGACGACGTGGACACGGCGGCCTTCGCCGACTGCCTGAGCGGCCCGGAAGGGTATCCGAACCCCCAACTGGACCCGGACGGCCACCCGCAGAAGTGTCTCTGCGTCTTCGATGAGAACATGGACGGGTCGGTGGACCTGTTCGACTTCCGGTGGTTCCAGGAAGAGTACGTCGGCTACGTGGCGCCGTAAGGCGGCCGACGCAATCACTCAGACCCGACACGGCCCGGCAAGGCATCCCGCTTCGCCGGGCCGTTCTGTTCTCCGCCCGGCCGGCTGGTGGGGGACGGCCCCGGCGCCGACCGCACGTCCAGCGGCTCGTCGCTCCGGAGGTTGTCCGCCTGTTCGGCCTGGTCGTCGTCGCCAAACCGCCGGTCCGGCCCGGCGCACTCGAAGACGGGCACGCCGCGGTTCAACTGCACGCGCCGCCGGAACAGGGGATCCTCGACCGCCGCGGTGAAGTACCGTACGGGAGTGCCCCAGGGATCGCGGCACTGGGGCCGGCCGTCCACGCTGAACAGCAGGGCCGGCACCAGCGGCTGCAAGTGGCCCTTCGCCGCGGGCACCGACAGCAGCATGGGCAGCATACGCTGCATGTCGCCGTCGGGCCGGTCGGGAGGAAAAACCCCGCACACCTCGGCGTACGTCCGCGCGGAGCGATCCAGGGCCGCCAGCATGACGGCGGCCTGCTGCGTCTTCGCCCGATCCAGCACGTACTGATACCACCCGAGGGCAATGGAGAGAACCAGGGCCAGAACCCCCACCATCAGGAGCAGTTCCACCACGATGGCGACCCCGCGTCGCCGGCGCCGCTGTTGAATCGCCCGACGCATGACCCGGATTATCGGCTGCCCCACCCGCAGGGCAAGCGCCCGGCGCGGCCGAAGGGGTCATCGCCCGTCCGGGAACGGCCGCAGGGTCGTCAGCAGGGCCGGAAGCAACACAAGGTCCGCGGCGAGCGTGGCCAGCATCGTGAACCCGACCAGCCCGCCGAAATAGGCCGTGGGAAGGAACTCCGACAACACGAGGATCCAGAAACCGCCTGCAATCACCACCGTCGTGAACACGCAGGCCCGCCCCACGCTGCCGTGCGCCCGAAGGACGGCCACCGAGTAATCGCCGGTCTCCCGCAGCGCGGCGCGGAACCGCCACAGGTAATGGAGCGTGTCGTCCACTGCGATCCCGAACGTGACGGACAGCATCATGGCCGTCGTCATGTTCACCGGAATGCCGGACCAGCCCATCACCCCCAGGCAGAACACCATGGGCAGCAGGTTGGGAATGACGGCCACCAGCGCCACCCGTGCCGACCGCAGCAGCAGGGCCATCACCAGGAACACCGCCGGCACCGTGATGGCCACCGACCGGTACTGGTCGCGTACCATGCCGTCGATGAGCCGGGCGTAGAAGTAGTACAGTCCCGTCACCTCCACTCGGAAGCCCGGCCCGAACGCCTGCTCCGCCATCCGGCGAACGTCACCGGCCATCCGCAGCTTGTTCGGCACGGACACGTGGCTCTCGATGGCCCGGAACTGGATGCGCATGGCCGTCCGGTCCGCGTTGAGAAACGCCCGCAACGGGTTGTCGGGACCGCCCGCGGCCTGGATGAGGGCCAGTCGCAGCCGCAGATCGAGCGCGGATTGCGGCAGGCCGGCGCCGAACAGCGTCAATAAGTCGCCGACCGACTGCGACTTGCGGATCGGGTCGAACTGCCGCACCACGTCGGCGGCGAAGGCATCGGCCGTCTGAAGTGTCTGGGGTGACAGAACGGCACCGCCGTCCACCGTCTGGACGACGACCTCCAGCGACCCGACCGGCGCGAAGTGATCGCCGATGAACTCGTACGATTGCCGCACGGAGCTGTGCGGCCGGAAGTTCTCGAGGAAGGCGCTCTCAAAGCTCAACCGGCCGATGCCCGCCGCGCAGAACGCGGTGGACGCCGCAAACAGTCCGAACACCCACCATCGCCGTCGGTCCGACCAGGCCCCCACGCGGCGCAGCCAGCGGGGCAGGTGCGTTCGCGCCGTGGGGGAGGGGGTCCGCCCGGCGACTTCGACCGAGCCGCACAGGGCCGTCACCAGCGACCACCCCAGCCCGAACACAATGAGCGCGCCCAGCAGCCGCACGGGCGAGATGGACGACGTGCACAGCGCCCCGAACCCGACGGCCGTCGTGGTCACCACAGCCGCGCAGGGCGCGAGCATCCGCCGCAGCGTCCGCGCCGCCTGGTCTCGCCGGCTGCCGGCCTCGTTCTCCAGGCGGATCTCCTCTGCGGCGGCCGCCAGGTGCACGCACGAGGCCACGGACAGCACCGCCACCAGAATCACGATCATCTGCGTGATCAGCGACGTCACCCAGCCGAACACGACGGCCAGCCCCAGCGTGCAGAGCGTGGCGGACGCCCCCACGAGCACGGCGTAGACCATCGGGACCGTCCGGCGGAAGACGACCCACAACGTCGCGCAGAGCAGCCCGAACGCGGCAAACGAGAACACCAACAGGTCGCGCTGCACGTAGTCGAACATGTCGATCAGCGTGACGTACGGACCGGCCAGCACCACGTGCGCTTCCGGGTGGGCGGCCTGCGTGTCGGCGGTCAGCGAGCGCAGGGCGGCCACGGTGCGCTTCCGGACCTCGCCGGGCTGCTCTTCGCCGGCAATCTGGATGAGGACGGCCGCGGCCGTGTGGTCCCGGTTGATGATGTTGTCCAGAAACAGCGGGTGCGACCAGATCCGGTCACCCAGCAGCGCCCGCACGGCCGTCGGTACGTTGGCGATAGAGAGAACCTGCTGCACGGAAGGCAACGCTTCAGCCTTCTCGCCGATTTCCGCCAGCAGGGCGACGGATTCCGGCGACAGCACGTTCGGGGCCTCGATGGCGATGATGGCCACCTCGTTGCTGCTGAATTCCTCCATGAACCGGCGGAAACGCAGGTAGGATTCGTCGTGGCTGGCCACGAACGACTCGATCCGGTAGTCCTCGCGCAGCCCCGGCCGGAACAGCAGCACGACGGACAGCAGCGTTGCCGCCGCTGCGACGAACAGCGCCGGTCGAGCCCCCTGGATGATCCGGTGAACCAAACGCGGCACGGTTACCCCCGCACCCGGGCTACTCCGGCCGGATGCCCGTGGACGTGGCCAGCCCGGTGAACCGCCGCGTGCCCAGGGCGGCCTGGGGGAAGCCCTCCGGCCAGGCTGTCAGCGAGATGCCGAAGTCATCCTCGATCTCGTCCACCTCGAAGGTGAGCCCTACGTACCAGCGCGGCAGCTTGCGGATGAGGGCAACGGTGAACTCCTCCGTCTTCCCGCGCTCCAGGTCGAAGCTCTCACGCAGGGCGACCGTGTACTTCTCGCTCAACTGGTAGTTCACCCCGGCGCCCAGCAGGTTCGATTGCGACTCTTCGATGAAGCGGTACCCGATCATGTAGCCCAGCCGCGGCTGCCGCTCGACGGCCAGAGACACGTTGAACACGTCCAGCTCACCGTCGTTCATGTCGTAGTTGGCCTCCGTGGCCACGACGGTGGAGTCGGTGATCCGCCAGAGCAACTGGCCGTTCACGTAATTGCGAGACAGGCTGGTCTCCGGGCGCGTGGGCGATACGAAACCGTTCGTATACTCGATGTTCGGGGCGTCGTTGAACACGCCCATTTCCAGGTCCAGCGTGACCAGGTCCACGACGCGCTGGCGGCCCGGCTCGCCGCGCTTGGTCTGCCACCGCTGCCGCACGCCCAGGGTCACGCCGTCGAAATCGTCGATGTCCTCGATGGTCTCATCGAAGGCGAACTGCTCGTGCGAGTTCACGTTGGTGTGGGCGCCCCAGACAGTGATGTCCGGCTTGATGATGTGCCGGATGCCCGTCACGTCGAAGAGTTTGGACCGCACGTCTTCAAAGACGCGCCAGAAGTGCATGCTGCTCCGCAGGCCGTACGTGCCGAACACCCGCGACAGGTTCCCGCTCTCGACGGAATCGTCCCAGGTCGTCCCCCGGATGGACCCGAACGGCACCACGCGAACCGGGCCGAGGTCCAGGGGAAACCCGACCTCCTGCCGGGAGTCGGCCCGCAGGGTGCTGCCGGAGCTGTCCTCCTTGCCGTAGTACAGGTTCTCCCACAGCGTCTGCTCGGCGAAGCGGTAGCGGACCACGCCGGCCCGGTTCTCACTGTACAGCGTGCCCACGCCGCCCAGCGGCTGGCCGATCAGCCGGAACGCGACGTCGGGCAGGTGCTCCGTCTCCGTGAAGAAGTCCAGCACGTGGAAATTCGCCAGGGCGGTCAGGGCCCAGTGGTCCTGCTGCTTCTTGAGGTAAACCAGGGTCTCCTGTTCCTTGCCGACGTCAAATTCCCGCTCGAAGTACTCCTCCAGGAATCCGGCGTCGCTGACGTACGAGGCTTCCAGCGTGAGCTGCCAGTCGTCGGGCAGATACTGCCGGTGCCGCCAAGTGGCCCGGCCCCGGTTGGCGTCGGGCGGCGTCTCGTCCTGGTACGGGCCCAGGGTGTCCTCACCGCCGTCGTTGATGTAGTAGCCGCGGAACAGCCCGAATGAGTTCTCGAACTCGTAGTCCGCATCAATCCCCGCGCCGGGACCGCGCTTGGTGTATTCGTCCAGGCGCAGCGAAGCGTTCATGCCCTGCGGACGCTTCAGCCCGAGCACGGAAAACAGGTCCCACTGCGTCTCCACCTCCGCTCCGAAGTTCCCGCTGTACCCCGTGCGGAACCGCCGCAACGGCGTCACGTCCTCTTCCAGATCGCCCTGCGCGTACGGCCAGTACAACAGCGGAACGTCCATGATGTTGAAGGTGGAGTGCGAAATCTTGAAACGCCCCGCTCGCGGCCCCGTCACGTCACCCGCCAGGCTGCGGGGCGTCCGGTCTTCAAACTCGATCTTCGATGCCCCGATGTGATAGTGCGGCGTGTAGAACTCATCCGTGGTCAGCTTCGCGCTGTAGGCCGTCCACTCCGTGGCCGACAACTGACGGACCCGCTCCGCCCGGACGTAGATCGGCACGTCCCGCGTCGGGGCCGGCATGAAGGCCACGGGATCCAGGATCAGCGCCCGGTCGTTCTGGAAATCAAAGTACAACTGCGACGCCCGGATCGTCCGGTCGCCGTACGAGAGAATCACGTCGCCTTCCAGGTACCCGGCCTCCACCCGACCTGCGGAGGGAAGCGTCGTGTCCGCCGACGCCCCGGCACCCGGCAACGGCCCCAGCCCGGGCAGCATCCCCATCGACGAATCGGCGTCCGTCGGGCCGACCAGTTGCTCGGGGCCGTCCACGGTCGGAAGGCTGTCCCGCGTGCCGCCACCCACCAGGTACAGCGCGGCGGCGTCCGCCCGAATCTCCACCGTATTGAGGCCCATGGGGTCGCCGCGCGAGACGAACACGTCACCGATGGCGGTGACCACGGTGCGGTCCGCCTCCTGCTGAACGGCCAGGTGGTGGGCCCGATACGACACCAACGGACGGGCGACCGGCTTCTCCTCCTCGCCGGCACGGCCCAGGTCCAGCACGGTCACGGGGGACGGGGCCTCCGGCAGGCCGACCCGGCCCAGTCCGGCCCGGGCCCGAATCCGTGCCGCCTCTGCGTACACGGGCGTGGCATGCGAGGATTGCTGTGTTTTTCGGTCGGCCGAGACGAGAACCTTGCCGGAGCTGTTGAGGGTGGCGAACAGGGCGGGGCCGGTTGTGGCCGTACCCGCCGGCTCAATCACCCGGGCGTCACGCCAGAGGAAGATCTCGAACGCGTTGTAGGTCCGCCCTTCGTACTCGCGCGGGGTCATCCACGCGACGGCCTCACGCGCCCGAAGGCGACGGCGGCCCATGTGGAGCTCAAACCCGCCCACCACGTGGATGACCTCACTGCCGTCGCTTTCCGTCCACAGGTAGACCAGGTTGCCGAAGAGCTCCACGTCCTGATCGCTGATGCCGGGCGGCAACAGGGGCTCTTCCACCGTGTCGCCCAGCGGCACGAGTGGCTGAGCGCACAGCGGGCCGGTGCAGAATAGAAGGGCCAGCGCCCCACCAAGTATGCAGAATGCTCGCATGAAGGCTCGCCGTCTACCGCGCCGCGGCGAATCCGCGCCAGACCGGGGCTTCCACGCCGATTGGCACCCCGGCGCCGAAACTGCGGCTCAGTATAGACCGACCCCGGGGGGTGTCAATCAAGGGGGGACGCGACGGACGCCGGCGATGGCCGGGGTTTCCTGCGGCAACGGACGGCGATCGGGCGTGCGGGACCGTGGCCGCAGTGGTCGAGCCGACCGTCGTCCGACGTAAAAAAGCCAGGGGCACGTGCCGCGGATGGCGGTCACGTGCCCACGTGCTTCGAGATGATCGTGCGTTGCCCCGCAGGGTCTCGCTCCGCCGCGGGGCGCGACGGGTGTGTCCAACTCCAAACCGGTCAGACGTTCTGCATCCAGCAGACAATGGCCGCCGTGAGGGCAAGCAGCATGAACCACAACCGGCTGGACGAGCTGTTGCACTTCTCGCAAAGCGCGACGATACGTCCGCTAACTCGGTCTTCACTCCGGCCTGTGGTCAGGCGCCCGCAGTTTGCGCAGGGTACTTGCGACATGGCCTTTACCCTCAATCCCCGAAGGTGGCGGGAAATCCAAGCGTGGTCGTGCCCCGCACGCTACAAGATAAAATACGATCCACCCGGGGGCAAATACCGCAGGCCGCATAATTCCGCCCTGCACCGCGTCCGAAAACCATTGCCCGCGTCGCCGCCGCGCGTACAGTGAGAAGTCCGCGGTGGCCCGTGGAAGGAGCGCTACATATGGACCTTGGCATTCGCGATCGGGTGGCCCTGGTGACCGGGGCCAGTGAAGGACTGGGATTCGCCGTGGCGCAGGCGCTGGCCGAGGAGGGCGCCAGGCTCGCCATCGCGGCCCGGCGGACGGAGGCGTTGCAGAGGGCGGCCCGCAACCTGCTGGATCGAACCGGGGCCGCCGTGCTCCCCGTCCCGTGCGACGTCTCGCGCGTGGAGGACGTTCAGCGGTTCGTCTCCTGCGCGGCCGAACACTTCGGCGACCGGATCGACATTCTGGTCTGCAACGCGGGAGGTCCGCCCTTCGGCCGACCGCTCGATCTGAATGACGAGCAGTGGCAGCAGGGCTTCAAGCTGACGCTTCGCAGCGTGGTGGCCCTGTGCCGTTCCGTCATCCCGCACATGCGGCGCCGGCGATGGGGCCGCATCGTGGCCATCACCTCGACGTCGGCTCGCGAGCCGCTCGACGGGCTGACGCTGTCCAACGCCCTGCGTCCGGCCGTTCACGGGTTTCTCAAATCACTGTCGCGGGATGTGGGCGCGGACAACATTCTCGTCAACGCAGTGTGCCCGGGTTCGTACCTCACGCAGCGACACCGCGATCTGCTCGCCCGCTGGGCCGCCGAGCAGGGCACAACGCCCGAAAACCTTCTCCGGCAGCGCGAGGCCGCCGTTCCGCTGAGACGATTCGGCGAGCCCATCGAACTGGGCCGGGTGGTGGCGTTCCTGTGCTCCGAACCGGCGAGCTACGTCCACGGCGTGTCCCTGCCCGTGGACGGAGGCCTGTGCCGCGGGCTGTTGTAGCGAAGGCGGCACGTGTGCGGCCGGGCGGGTCGGTTCGTCGCCTTCCTCCTTGACACGCCGCGGCGGCGGCCATGAAATGCGGCGCGTGGCGACGGTCAACGCGGGCCGGCGCGCGTCGGGGCTGCCGGCGCCGCGGGACGCGAATCCCATCGGAGGGCCGCACGAATGTCGCTTGACGTGGAAATCCTCGCCCGACTCCAGTTCGCCCTGACCATCATGTTCCACTACCTCTTCCCGCCGCTGACCATCGGGCTCGGCGTGCTTATGGTCATCATGGAAGGGCTCTACCTGAAGACGGGCGACAAGCAGTACGAGGCCATGGCCCGGTTCTGGACGAAAATCTTCGCCCTGAACTTCGCCATCGGCGTCGCCAGCGGAATCGTCATGGAGTTCCAGTTCGGCACGAACTGGTCCGTCTACTCGCGATTCGTCGGCGACGTGTTCGGCTCGGCCCTGGCCGCCGAGGGCATCTTCGCCTTCTTCCTGGAGTCCGGGTTCCTGGCCATCCTGGTGTTCGGCTGGGACCGCGTGTCCTCGCGAATGCACTTCTTCTCCACGATCATGGTGTCCCTGGGCTCGATCTTCTCGGCCGTCTGGATCGTGGTGGCCAACTCGTGGCAGCAGACGCCGGCGGGCTATCACATCGTGACGCAGACGATCGGCGAACACGTGTTCCGCCGGGCCGAAATCACCGACTTCTGGGCCGTCGTGTTCAACCCGTCCTCCGTGCATCGGCTGACTCACGTGCTGCTGGGCTGCTTCATCATGGGGGCGTTCTTCATGATGAGCGTGTCCGCGTACTACATCCTCAAACGCCGGCACGTGGCCATCTCGCAGAAAACGTTCACGATCGCACTGGTCATGGCGGCCGTGACGTCCCTGGCCACTCTCTTCTCCGGACATCTTCAAGCCCAGAACGTGTACGAAACCCAGCCGCCCAAGCTGGCCGCGTTCGAAGCGCACTTCCACACCGGCGAGGGCGGGGCCCCGTTGTACCTTTTCGGCTTCCCCGATGCGGAGGCGGAGACGGTCCGGTACGGCCTGGCCGTGCCCGGCGGCCTGAGCTTCCTGCTGCACGGCAACTTCCGGCAGCCCGTCACCGGTTTGGATCAGTTCCCCAAGGAGGACTGGCCGCCGGTGTTCATCACGTTCCAGACCTATCACATCATGGTGGGGCTGGGCATGTTCTTCATCGCGATCACGCTGTATGCCCTGCTGCTGCGCCTGCGCGGAACGCTCTTCCAGAAACGATGGCTGATGATGCTCTTCGTCGTTGCCGTCGTCGGCCCCGTCGTCGCGAACCAGTTCGGCTGGGTGGCCGCCGAGGTGGGCCGGCAGCCCTGGATTGTCTGGGGCGAGCTTCGCACCAGCGAGGCCTACTCCCCCTCCGTGCCCGCCGAGCAGGTCCTCGCCTCCATCATTCTGTTCGGCGTCATCTACGCGATGCTGTTTTTGGTATGGATCTACGTGCTGGACCGCAAAATCCGCGAAGGACCCGCCCAGATGCCTCCCGATCCGACGCCCGACGGCGGAGGCGTCCTGGCCGCGGCGGCGGCCCTGCACGCACGCGGCGGCGCGTCCATGACCGACGCGCACGAATCAACCGGCCACTCGCGGAGGGACCCCTGACATGCCCGACACCGTGTGGGACCTCAATCACCTTTGGTTCGCCCTCCTGGGCGTGTTGCTGACCGGCTACGCCATGCTCGACGGGTTCGACCTGGGCGTGGGCATCCTGCACCTGTTCGCCCCCACCGATCGCGACCGGCGGATTCTCATGAACTCCATCGGCCCGATCTGGGACGGAAACGAAGTGTGGCTGGTCACCTTCGGCGGAGCGATGTTCGCAGCCTTCCCCCACGCCTACGCGACCGTGTTCTCCGGGTTCTACCTGGCCTTCATGCTGTTGCTGTTCGCCCTGATCTTCCGGGCGGTGGCCCTGGAGTTCCGCAGCAAGCGAGAATCACCCCGCTGGCGGGGCTTCTTCGACGCCTGCTTCTTCGGCTCCAGCGCTCTCGCGACCCTTCTGTTCGGCGTGGCCACGGGCAACGCCATCCAGGGCCTGAAGGTGGACGCGACCATGGATTACGCCGGCTCTTTCTTCGACCTGCTCGGGCCGTACCCCATTCTGGTCGGCCTGTTTGCCGTGTCGCTGTTCGCCATGCACGGCTCGATCTATCTGTACCTCAAGACCGAGGGCGAACTGCAGCAGCGCATCCACGGCTGGATGTGGAGAACCTTCTTCGTGTTCCTCACGCTGTTCGTCGTGACCTCGGTGGTGTCCATCGTCGCCATCCCCTCGGCCACCTACAACTTCCGGCACTACCCGTGGGCCTGGGCCGTCGTCGTCCTGAACGTGCTCGCCATCGCGAACATCCCGCGGGCCATTCACCGGCGCCGGCCGGGCTACGCCTTCTTCTCCTCGTGCTGTTCCATCGCGGCCCTGGTGTTCCTGTTCGGAGCGGCGCTCTATCCGAACCTGGTCGTCTCCAGCCTGGACCCCGCCTATAACCTGACCCTTTACACCGCCGCGTCGTCACCCAGGACGCTGACCATCATGGCCATCATGGCGGCCATCGGCATGCCGTTCGTGCTGGCCTACACCACGGTGGTGTACCGGGTCTTCCGTGGCAAGGTGAAGCTGGAGCAGGCCAGTTACTGAAGAGGGAACACAGGGATCGGTGTCCGGCTCGATGTGCGTAAGCGAGATTGTCTGCAAGGCGCCTGGACGCGGATCGCGCTCCAGCAGACGAGGAGAGCGTGCGCCCCCGGCGCGGCCGGATCAATCGCAGAATCCCCCACCGGCGCGGGATGCGCGGACATCCGGCGGAGACTGGAGATGACGATGCGAATTCGAAGGACGGCGGGGTACTGGCTGGCACTGCTTCCGGCCCTGTGCGCGGGATGCGCCACATCCACCGGTGGCGGAGCCGCCGGCGCAAGAGGAACCGTGGAAGGCGGTGAAGACGAGTGTGGAGGCGTTGTGCCGGCGGACGTGACGTTCGGCGCCGTGTGGCTTTCGCCCGAGGAATTGGCGCGGATGCCCCTGGCCATCAATCCCTTTGCGGCCAATCCAGACGTCACTCTGCCGGACTCCGTCGATCTGACCGACCATATGCCGCCCGCGGGGGACCAGGGCCGGCTGGCGTCCTGTACGGCCTGGGCGGTTGCGTACGCCGGGGCGACGTACACCGCCGGTCGGCAGTACGGCTGGGACGTGACCCACCCGGCCAACCAGGCCAGTCCGGGGTTCCTGTACGGCAAATCGCTGGAGGCCGACGGAACCGTCTGCGGCAGCGGGACGCGGATTTCGTCGGCTCTGAACCTGCTGATTGAGCAGGGATGCTCCAGCATGCAGACGGCCGGGTACTCGCGAACCGACTGCCTGGAAAGCCTTCCCGTCGCAGACGCCGCGAACTTCCGGATCGGCAGCTTCAACCGGGTGGTGCATACGAACCGCGATGCCCTCAAGGCAGAGCTGGCCGCGGGCAGGATCGTCGTGTTCGGCGCCACGCTCTACGACGACTTCCCGTCGTACAACGCGTGTGACGAGGTGTACGTCGGCAGCGGGCGCTACATGCTGAGCGGCAGCAATCACGCAACCCACACCATGGCCCTGGTCGGGTACGACGACGCCCTGGAAGCCTGGCGGATCATGAATAGCTGGTCGCAGCGATGGGGGCACAACGGATTCGGCTGGATGGCGTACGAGACGTTTGGGGAGACGGCCTTCGCCGCATTCTCCATCGAACCGGCCGACGTGCGCCGGCCGCCCGGAAGCAGTGACGGCCTGCCGCCCGGCACCGACCTCACCGGCCGGCTGCTGGAGGCGTACCAGTTCGCCGATGCGACGGCCGGCGATCCGCCGCCGGTGTACCTGGTGTTCCTCTGGTCCTTCGACGCACCGGTGTTCGTCCGGTCAGTCATGTTGATCGGGCCGTCCGGGCTCAGCAGCGCACCGCAGGTCTACGATCAGTGGTTCGTACACGGCGTGTTCCACTTTGTGCAGGCGGACGGGTTCCAGTGGGAACCCGGTGAGTACGCGCTTCGGCTGGACGCCCACCTGGCCGACGGCCAGGATCGCGTGTTTCAGGCCTCCGCGATGATCCACCCCCTAAACGGCGCGGCGACCGAGGGGCTGTGCTTGAATTACTGCGCGTTCGCGTATGACGGCCAATGCGACGACGGAGGGCCGGAAAGCGAATCCGCGGTGTGCGACTACGGCTCCGACTGCGCGGATTGCGGACCGCGGCCGCCTCGCGAAATCCAAAGCGCGTCCGTCCATAACCCGGAGGTCGGGCGCTTCGTGTTTCGCGGCATTCCCGTCTCCACCCGCAGCCCAGCGGCCGATCTCCCGTCGGCCGGTATCCAACCGGGCATCCGCGGTGCCAACGGGCAGCCGCTTGCGGTTCCCTGACCCGGCTGGCGCTTCTCTACGGGAGGCAAGAGGCCCACCGCCAGAGGAATCCGCCCCCTCACGATCAAGCGGGCCTCCCCTTGTTCAAGTGTAAATGGAATCGGGCGGGCTTCGGGGCGGCGGACAGCAGGAATGGATTTGACACTGAAAGCGTCCGCATAAACAATGGTGGGGGTTTCTTAGAAGGCGTGGTCTGCTGGCCGGTCGCCTTGGGCGTGAGGTCTGTGCTCGCAGAAGCCGACGTCCGTTCGGCCAAGGGTGGGGTGCAGCCTCACGGAACCAGAGTGAATGCAAGCCTTGTCTCAGTCGGACGATAGTGAACGTATGGAGCGATTGCGAAAGAGGATAAACGCTGCGCTGTGTGCCGTGATCCTGGGCGGTGCGGCGATGACGTTTGTCTACCTGATTCTGACGCGGCCGGCCCCGGATCAGCAGGCCCGGCCGCAGCAGATCCGCGAAGTCGAGGTGGCGACGGTCGAGCTGTGTACGTTTGACGCACCTGTGGTGGGCCACGGAAACATACGGGCCACCAGCCCGCTGAAGATCGTGCCGGAGGTCGGCGGGGCCTTGGTGCATGTCCATAAAGACCTGGCGGTGGGCAAGCGGATCGCCAAGGGCGAGGTTCTCTTCGAGATTGACGCCCGCTCGTACCAAGCCGAGGCGGACGCCTCGCAGGCGGAGATCAAACGGCTGGAGGCGAGCCTGGCCCAGCTTCACCAGGAGGAGCTGGCCCTGCAGGAGCGCGTGGAAAACGCCCGTGAGTTGCTGGCGCTGGCAGAACGTAATCGGGATCGAGAGGACGGTCTGGCGGCGGAGGACGTGTCGACTCCGCTGGAACGCGAACTGGCGCAGATCAGCTACCTCAAGCAGAAGGAGCTGGTGCTGCAGTATGAGAACCAGCTCGCCCAGAGCCCGCACCGCATCAGCGAGATCGAGGCGCTGCTGGAGATGCAGCGCACCAAGCTGGCCGAGGCCCAGCGTCGGGTGGAAAAAACGAAGATCTACTGCCCGTTTGACGCACGGGTCGAGTCCGTGTCTGCCGCGGAGTTGCAGGTCGTCGTGGTCGGCTTTGTCATTGCCAGCCTGACCAACCTGGAGGCCATGGAACTGGCCGTCGGGGTGGATCCGGGCGATCTGCGCTGGACGCCGGCGTGGAACTACCTGCACGACAGCGGTGCCGACCGATCCGCTCCTCCCCCGCAGGCGGCGATTTCCTGGACGGTCGACGGTCGCGAGTACCGTTGGAAGGGGACGGTGAGTCGCCTGGAGCGTCTGGACGAGGTGACGCGGACGGCCCGGGTTGTGATCGAGATTACGGATGCGACGGACGAAGTGAAGCTGGAGGGAGGGGAGATCCGTCCGGCCCTGTCGCTGGGGATGTTCTGCCGGGTGGAGATTCCGGTCATTCCGCTGGAAAAGGCGATCGTGGTGCCTCGCGCCGCCGTGCAGGACGCCACCGACGGTTCGGATACGAAGTTCGTGTGGGTGTTTCAGCCATCGGATCCATCGTCGCCGGGCGAAGGCGTTTTGGTTCGCCGCGTGGTGCCGGCCCTGCGCACGGTGAATAACCGCGTACTGGTCTCGTATGGTCATTCCGGCGCCGGGGCCGAAATCGCGGAGGGGATGGTGGACGTGCCTGCGTGCGAGCTGCAGCCGGGTGAGCAGATCGTGGTGTCGCAGTTGCCGTGGGCGACGGAGGGCATGCGGCTGCGGCGGCAGGGCGTGAACGATCCTGCGTCCCCCGTTGCGCTTTCGGCCCGGTCCGGGAACCAGTCCGCCCTGCTCGCCTCCGGAGGGGGCTTGGCCGGGGTACGTTAAATGCGGGCTCTGCGAGGCCTGATTACCAGCGGCGTGAACAACGCCGTCTTCGCCAATCTCCTGATGGTCTGCATGCTGGTGGGGGGGTTCACGGCCGCCGGCCGCATGATCCGCGAGACCTACCCGGAATTCACCCTGAATCGCGTGCTGGTTGACGTCCTCTACCCGGGCGCGAGCCCGGAAGACGTGGAACGGGCCGTCAACACCCGGATCGAGCAGGCGATCCAGGGGATCGACGGCATCAAATCGTACCAGTCATTCGCCACGGAGAACCTGGGGCGGGTCTGGATCGAGCTGCTGGACGACATTGACGACCCGACCAAGGTCATGCTGGAGATCAAGGACCGGGTCGAGCAGATCACGGCATTGCCCCGCGAAGCGGAGAAGCCGGTCATTCGGGAGCAGGTCTACCGGACCCAGGTCATCAACATTGCCGTGTACGGCGACATGTCGGAGCGGACGTTGGACCACGTGGCCCGGGAGGTCCGGGACGAGTTGCTGGCCAACCGCCGAATCACCCTGGTGAACCTGTGGGGCGTGCGGGACCATGAGATCGTCATCGAGATCTCGGAAGAGGCCCTCCGGCAGTTCGGCCTGACGTTCGAGCAGGTGATCGCGGAAGTCGCCCGCAACACGGGCGACCTGCCGGCGGGCACGCTCCGCACGCGTGATGAGGAAATCACGCTGCGGACGATCGGCCAGCGGTACACGGCCCGGGATTTCGAGGACCTGGTGCTGATCGCCCGTCCGGACGGCACGGTGGTTCGGCTGCACCAGGTGGCGAGGGTCCGAGACGGTTTCGAGGAGAGCACGCGCCTGGGTCGGTTCAACGGCGCCCGGGCGGCCATGGTCAGCGTGTTCAAGACGGAGCGACAGGACGCCACGCAACTGGCCCGACTGGTCCGGGAGCACGTGGCGGCCAAGCAGGCAAGTCTGCCGGACTCGATCCGGCTGGCGGTCTGGGCCGACATGTCGCAGCAGGTGGATGACCGCATCTCGATGCTGGTCAAGAACGGCCTCGCGGGCATCGTCCTGATCTTCATCACGCTGACGCTGTTCCTCAACATGCGGATCTCTCTGTACGTGGCCGTCGGGGTGCCCGTCTCCTTCGGGGGTGCGTTCCTGGTGCTGTACCTGATGGGAGAGACCGTCAACATGATCAGCCTGCTGGGGTTGATCACCGTTTCCGGCATGATCGTGGATGACGCCATCGTCATCGCCGAACGCGTGGACGTGCGGCGGATGCGGGGTGAGCCTCCCAGGGCCGCGGCCCGCGACGGAGCGAACGACGTCGCACTGCCCGTGCTGGCCTCTGCGGTCACCACCATGATCGCGTTCTCCCCGCTGCTCTACGTGTCCGGCGTGATGGGCAAGCTGATCGTGATTCTGCCGGTCGTGGTGATCGTGGCCCTGGCCGCCTCCCTGGCGGAGGCGTTCGTTGTGCTGCCGTCGCACCTGGTGCATGCCGGAGCGCCGCCGAGCCCCGGATCGTGGCACGGCCGCGTGCGGGGCGTCGTGGATCGCGGACAGCAGTGGTTCATCCACCGCGTGTACCGGCCGGTGTTTCATGCGGCGCTGGACAACCGGGCGGTCACCACGTGCTTGTCCTTCTCGGCACTGATCCTGCTGATCGGGCTGATCCTGGGCGGGCGCACGCCGCTCGTTCTTCTGCCGGAGATTGACGGGAACATGCTGCGCACCCGGGTCCGGTTTCCGGAAGGCACGCCGGCGGAGACCACACTGGGCGCAATGAAGCAGATCGAGCAGGCCGCAATCGAACTGAACAGGGACCCCACCCTCCGGCACGGGGGCGCCGGCGATCTCGTACGCAACACGTTCTCCATGCTGGGCGTGCAGCAGGGCTACGTCGCGGAGTACGGCAGCCACCTGGGCGAGGTGTCGATCGAACTCAAGCCGGCCGAGCAGCGCCGGCTGGACTGCGATCGGATCGTCGACCGCTGGCGGCGGCTCATCGGGGAAATCTCGGGGGCCGTCGTCACGCTGGACCAGGTGACGGAAGGACCGCAGGAAAAGCCGCTGGAGATCCGCCTGTTCGGCGATGATCTCGAGCGGCTGGACGCGGCGGCCGAGGCGCTCAAGGATCGCCTGCGCCAGTTTGACGGCGTATACGACATCGATGACACCCTGAACCGGGGCAAGCGCGAACTGCACATCCAGTTGGCGCCGGCCGCCCGGTCTCTCGGTCTGACGATTGACGACCTGGCCCGGCAGATACGGGCCGGTTTTCACGGCGGCGAGGCCCTTCGCATTCAACGCGGCCGGGACGAGGTTACGGTGCGGGTCCGCTACCCGGATGACGAGCGGGCCAGCATCAACGACATCGAGCGCATGCGGATTCGAACCCCTTCGCGTGAGGAGGTCCCCTTCCGCGAGGTGGCCGACATCCGCGTTACGCGGGGCTACGCCATGATTGCGCACCAGTTCGGCGAACGGCGGACCCGTGTGCTGGCCAACGTGGATACGCAGATCACCAACGCGGAGGAGATCATCTGGACACTGCGGGCGGGCTTCCTGCCGAAACTGGAGCAGGAGTTCGGCGTCCGATCCTCCCCCGAGGGCCAGCACGCCCTGATGTGGGAATCGATTCACAGCCTCGTCATCGGGTTCCTGCTGGCCCTCGTCGGCATCTACGCCATCCTGGGCGGCATGCTTCGGTCCTACTGGCAGCCGCTGATCATCATGACTGCCATCCCCATGGGCTTCATCGGGGCGGCAATCGGTCACTGGATCATGGGCTACCAGATCACCATGTTCAGCCTGTTCGGCGTCGTGGCCCTGGCCGGGGTCGTCGTCAACGACTCCATTGTGCTGATCGACCAGATCAACAACGGGTGCCGGGAGGGTGTTCCCGTGCTGCAGGCGGTCCAACGAGCCGGCGAGATCCGGTTCCGGGCCGTCATTCTGACCACGGTGACCACGGTGGCCGGCCTGGCACCGCTTATGGCCGAGCGCAGCACCCAGGCCCAGACGCTCATCCCGATGGCCATCTCCCTGTCGTTCGGGCTGATCGCGGCGACGGTGCTGACGCTGGTCATCGTGCCGACGCTCTACCTGGTGATGAACGACGCGAAACGGGCGGCACGGTGGCTGCGGCGCGGCGGATCCTTCCCCACGCCGGAAGCCGTCGAGCCCATCCACGGAGTGCCCCTGGATTCGGAAACCGTGTAGAATGTCCGTCAGGGGCCGGAGGGCTGTAACCCCGGGCGGGTGCGGCCGGTGGGGTTGCGCGGGATGGAGGGAAGGGATTTCGGGAGGCGATTGGATATGGACAGTCCCAGGCTCGGCCCCGCCGGCGTCCTGGCCGCATGGACGGCGCTGTGGCTGTGCGCCGGCTGCCAGCCTCCACACGAGAGCATCCGATCCGTGCTGCAGCGCCACTCCCTGGCCATGGAGCGACTGCCGGAGGAGGACCGCCGCCGGCTGATGCCCCGGACGGAGCCGGTCGAAAGCGAGGCGCCGCCGGCGCCGGTCGTGCCGGAGCGTCTGACCATATGGGAAGCGCGGCGGATCGCCTTGCAGGCCAACCCGGACATCCACGCCGCACAGGCCCGCCTGGAGGGAGCGCTGGCCCGGATCGGCGAGGCCCGGGCCCCGTACTTCCCGACGCTCTCGGCAGTACACAACTCCTCCCGCAACTTCCTCGTCCCGGAGAGCCGCAGCCCGCTCATCCGCCTGCCTGCAACCGTGTACCCGGATTTCTTCGACTCCGGACAGCAGCTCAACCTGCCCTGGGTGTTCAGCGCGCTGGGCAACCAGTTCCTGGGCGCGCAGCAATCGTACGGCGGCACCAACACGAACTCCTTCAGCCAGCATTCGACCTCCCTGGTCGCGGCCTGGACGCTGTTCGACGGCTTTACGCGTGAGGCCCGGCTTATGGCGTCGAAGTACAGCTACCGGGCGACGGCCATGGGCATGGCCGACGTGGAGCGCCTCCTGATCCAGGCCGTCGACACGGCGTTTCTCCAGATTCTCCTCGCTCGTGAAGAGTACCGGATCGCCCAGGCGGACGAAGCGTTCAGCGGCGAGTTGCTCGACGTCGCGGAAAAGCGCCGGGACAGCGGAAAGAGCACCGAGGCCGACGTGCTGAATTTCCAGGTGCGCGTGCGGGCGGCCCAGGCGGGTGTCGTGCTCGCCCGAGGCGCCCTGGACACGGCCCGCGTGGTCCTGGCCGAATTGATGGGTCTGCCGGAGGCCCGCCTGGACCCGTCGGTCGTGCTCCCGCCACTGGTCGATGAGACGGGCCGGGCCGTGACGCCGCCCGACGAAGCCTTCTGGCTTGAGATCGCCTACCAGTATCGCCCGGACCTCGCGCAACGGCAGCACGTGGTGCGAGCCGCGGAGGAGAACGTGCGGGCCGTTATGGGGCAGTTCAGCCCCTCGGTCACCTTGAGCGGCTCGTACGGAATGGAGAACCGAAGCAATCTGGATTATGGACAGGAAGACCAGGCGTCGGCCATCGGCCTGGAGGTGAACTGGCAGCTCTTCACCGGCGGGTTCCGCACGTCACAACTGCGCCGGCTCCGCGAGGACCTACGCGAAACGCGGGCCCGGCTGGAGCGTGCCCGACTCACCGTGGCCTCGGACGTCCGACGGGCCGTGATCACCGTCGTCAGTGCGCAGGAAGAGGTGCTGCTCCAGCGGCTGGCCATTGAGGCCGCCACGGAGAACCGGCGAATCGTCAGCGCCCAATACGCAGCGGGCAAAACGTCGCTCGTGCGGGTGAACGAAGCGCAGCGGGATTACGTGCAGGCCGACGGCGACCTGACCACCGCCCGCGTCCGACTTCGCCAGGCCTGGAGCGATCTGTACGCGGCCACCGCCAGCTATGCCGCAGGAATGAGCTGGGAGGAGTTTGAAGTGTCAAACGGTCCGGCCACCCCCCAGCCGACGACAACAGCAAGCGAAACGCAGGAATGACGGAGGGCCGAAGAATCCGACTGACGGATTACGCCAGTTGCGCCGGCTGAGCCGGCAAGCTTCCCGTGGAAGCCATGGCGCAGGTGCTGTGCCGACTGACGCCCGTCTCCCATCCCGACCTGCTCGTGGGCACGGAAACGCTCGACGACGCGGGAGTGTTCCGGTTGCGCCCGGACCTGGCCATCGTGCAGACGGTGGATTTCTTCCCGCCGCTGGTGGACGATCCGTTCACCTTCGGTCAGATCGCCGCGGCCAACGCCCTGTCCGACGTGTACGCCATGGGGGCCACCCCGCTGACCGCCCTGAACATCGTCGGCTTTCCCGACAAAACACTGCCGTCTGAACTGCTTTCCGAGATTCTGCGCGGCGGTAGCGAGCGGGTGGCCGCCGCCGGCGCCGTGCTCCTCGGCGGCCACAGCGTTCGAGATGCCGAAATCAAGTACGGCCTGGCCGTCACGGGCACGGTGCATCCGGACCGTGTGGTCACCAACGCCACCGCCCGGCCGGGAGACCGGCTCGTGCTCACCAAGCCGCTGGGCAGCGGCGTCCTCACCGGCGCGGCCAAGGCGGGCAAACTGCCGGAGGCGGATCTGGCCGAAGCCATTGAGACGATGGTGGCATTGAACGAGCCCGGTGGCCGGGCCATGACGGAGGTGGGTGTGTCCGCCGCCACGGACGTGACGGGCTTCGGCTTGGTGGGCCACGCCTTCGAGATGGCCGAGGCGAGCGGCGTGACGCTGGTGATCGACGCGATGGCCGTTCCACTCATGGCGCGGACCCTGGAGTTCGCCGCCGCGGGCATGGTTACCCGGATGTACAAGGGCACGCTGGGGCACCTGGGCGACCGCCTGGATACGGGCGGTTGCGATTCGACGCTGGTGAGTGTTCTGTGCGACGCACAGACGTCCGGCGGGCTGCTGATCTCCGTGCCGGAATCGCGCGTGGACTCGCTGGTGGCCGCCCTGCAGAAGCACGGCGCGTTGCGCTGGGCAACCATCGGGCAAGTCCTGCCGCGCGAGCCGGTGGCCATCCGGCTACGATAAGCAACGCGCCGACGCCCCTGCCGGCGTGTGATTCGGCACGCCGGATCCCGTTCCGAGTGCGGGCCCTCGGCCGCTCAGAATATGGGACCTTGGCCGGGTCCTCTAACCAAATCAAAAGCCTCCGACCCGATCTTCCGAAAAAAACAGGAACAAGCCGTGGTTTCCGCGGCCGGCCGATCCGCGGACGGGGCGAACCGCCGGAGTTGTACGTCTGTGCCGATGACCCAAAAGGACATCCGTGAGTACTACGAAGGCTGCTGGAAGCAGAAGGCCCAGCAGGCCACCGGCCACGAGCAACTGGAATACAGCAGTCCGGTCGAAGACGCCGTCATCTATCCGGCCTATGAGCGGCTGATCGCGGACCTGGGCTTGCGGGTGCAGGGCGGGCGCGTGCTGGACGTGGGTAGTGGGAGTGGCCGGTGGGTGCGGTTCTTTCTGGACCGGTACCGGCCGGCGTTCCTGATGGGCGTCGACTGCGCCCAGGCGTCGGTGGACATGCTGACGCGCTGGTGCGCGGACGGTGACGTGCCCGCCGAGTTCCGGCAGGCAGACATCACGGCCCCAACGCTGGACCTGGGCGAGCCGTTTGACCTGATCAACGTCGCCAATGTTCTGTTCCACATTCCCGAGCAGGACCTGTTCCTGCAGGCCCTGCAGAACCTGGCCCGGCTGGTGAGCCCCGGCGGGCGGATTGTCACTACCGAGTACCTGCCCCGGACGACCATGCGCACGGACTGGATGCTGGTGCGCAGCCGGTACGAGTTTGAGGCGGCCGCGGCGCAAGCGGAGCTGCGGATCGCAGAGGTCCGGCCATCGGCGTTTTTCTCCAACGACCCCATGGGGATCGACGGTCCGGACCCGTTTGTTCGCGGGCACTTCCAGCGTGTGCGGGCGGGCATGCGGCAGATTCTGGAGGCCCGCCTGGACGACGCCACGCGGCAGTTCTTCACGCACTTCCTGGCCGACGTGGAGCGCGCGTGCCTGGCCTTCTGCCACGAACACGTCTCCCCCACCGAGGCCCCCTCCCAGAAACTCGTCGTCCTCGCCCCCGCTCGCTGCTGAACCCCGGCCACTTCGTAGGGTCCGCCGTGCGGACCAATCCGCTGTGCAACCGCTCCTCGAACAGTGCCGTTGGCCAGTGCCATAGTGTGCCACTTCTCCTCGAGCAGCGCTCCGGGGCCCGTGCCACCGCTTCTTGACCGATTCGTGGGGTCCGCCGTGCGGACCGGTTAGACCGGCTGGAAAGCCGGTCCCACAAGGAGGAGTAGGGTCCGCCGTGCGGACCGGTTAGACCGGCTGGAAAGCCGGTCCCACAAAGAGGAGTGGGGTCCGCCGTGCGGACCGGTTGGACCGGCTGGAAAGCCGGTCCCACAAGGAGGAGTAGGGTCCGCCGTGCGGACCAATTTCCGGTGAAACCGTTCCGGCGTACCGGTATTCCACCCGGCTTCGTACGGAACAACCGTTCCGGTGTGCCACTGCTCTTGAGTAGTGCCCTACGTGTCACCCATCACGACTCGTCCGAGGCTTCAAAGATGAGCGATTCGTTTCCGCCCGCGTCGTACAGCGTCAAAGTGCCGTCGGCCCGTTGGTACGACCGCGTTTCTTCAAGCAGCGTCAGATACGCGGCCTCGGCGCGCATGGCCTCCTCCGGGCCGGCCATCAGCGTGCTCGAAATCGACCCGACCGAGAACGTACGGCCCGCGCCCGCGGTGTACGAGCCGCTGTAGCTGTTGACGCCGCTGTTGCCCGAAATCTGCCCGTTGGCGAACCCGGCCGTGATGGTCACGCTTTCCGGGTGAATGGGACTGATCGACCAGCCGACCAGCCGCCACCGGGTCCCATCCAGCGGGCCGCGGACGCCGGGAACGGAGCACCCGCTCAGCGCGCCGAGCGGCAAGGCGATGCAGAGCACGGCTGCAAACATCCTGGACAAAGCGGTCATGATCGTCTGCTTCCGGTGGCCGATGACTGCCCGTAGGGATGATGCCCAACCCCCAACTGTCGGTCAAGCGGCCGGCGGAGGGCAAATGCCACGAGCACCCCGCGTGTTTCAATGATCGAATATCCTGAAATCCCACAGCTCCACGATGCACCGGTCCGGCGCTGTGTCAATGATGCGGACCGCGATGCGGTGATGCGTTACGGGCTCTTCGTACCCGTGCCAGGACAAGACCACGAACGGCAAGTCCGTCCGCAGGGCGAACTTCCACCCGAGAAGGGGGGCCACGTCCATGATGATACGATCATCCGTGATCTCGATCTCCGGTGGCCAGCGCTCGCGGATCTTGGCCAGAATAGCCTCCGATGTCCGCTCGTCGAACTGCTCCCACTCGCGAAGCCCGGAGATGATGGCACGCAACTCCGCCCCGGCCTCGGGGGCCGGGCGAGAGACTTCATACCGCCCGTACACGCACGGGCGGCCCCAGGAATGCGTCGTCTGCTTGTCGACGAGTCTCCAGTGGTCGTCGTGCGGCACGTACGACGGAAGCGGGACGAAGACCCATCGCCACCACACACCCACGCCGGCAAGAAGGAGGACGATCAGGACGCAGAGCGTGATGAGGGGGCGTTTCCTTTTCATTCCTGCGACTTCCGGCATCCGCAAGCAGCAACCACACTCACGAGTTTCGGGCAAGGTTCAGGCCGCGGCGAAGGCTCCTGTCACGACTTGCGGAACAGACGCTCGAAGAAACTCGCGCTGTCCTCCACAAACTGATTGTAGCCCTTCCGGGTCAGCCGGAGCCAGTACGGCGCATCCGTCTCCCAGTTTGCATCGTCCTGGATGATCCATCTGGCACTGTGGAAGGGGATGGCGAGCTGTGCTTCCGATTGCCCGTCGTAAAGCTCCACCGCCTGAGCCTCGACAAAAACGCCGACGGCGCGCTTGGCGTGCGCGAGATCCCGAAACGCCCAGCACGATCCAAACGCGGCCTCGTGTAGGCTGGCGTCCTCCGCCGACAGGCGTTCCAGCAGGTCCACTTCAGGTGACAGTTCATCCGCCATGCTTCATTTCCTCAGGCGGACCTGCGGCCCCTGGGAAGGTTGGCGGCCCCTGGGAGAAAGCCGAGGTCCCAGGGAATGGGCAAGCGGTCTAGCCGGCCTGGCCGTTGTGGTTTTCGTAGGCGGCGATCTTGTCGACGCGGCGCTGGTGTCGACCCCGCTCGAAGTCGGTCTTCAGAAACACGTCGATCACCCGCCGCATAAGCTCCTCGCCCATCAGGTCGGCGGCCAGGCAGATGATGTTGGCGTCGTTGTGCTTGCGGGAAAGCGTGGTCGTCAATTCGTCGTGGACCGCCGCCGCCCGCACGCCGCGCACCTTGTTCGCCGTGATGGACATGCCGATGCCGGTCCCGCAGAACAGAATGCCCCGGTCGCACTCACCGCCCGCGACCGCCTCCGCCGCCTTCAGTCCCGGATCCGGGTAGTCACACACCTCGGGCGTGTCACAGCCGAAGTCATGGATGTCGTGCCCCGCCCGGCGGAGCGCCTCGATCATGTGTTGCTTGGCGGAAAACCCGCGATGGTCGCTGGACAGTGCGATTCTCATATTTCCACCTCTTTCAGCCGTTCACGCAGGCCGGCCTCCAATTGCGCCGCGCACTGCGCATATCGTTCCGTGCGGCCGCCCATCGGATCGTCCACCTCGCCGTCGCACAACAGCCGGCAGCGGTCCTTCGCCGAAGGCACGGTTCGGACCACGCTGTTCCAGTGGTTCTGCGTCATGACGAAGATGTGGTCCGCCTGGTTGACCAACTCTGCACTCAATGGCTGCGATCGATGTCCGGACACGTCCAGGCCGCGCCGCTGCATCACTTCCACCGCTTCCGCCGACGCCGGCGCCCCCCCCGCCGCAAAAACCCCGCACGAGCGAACCGTCACGCCCAGGGCCGCCAGCGCGTCCGCCCGGCCACCGACCCGTTCCGCCAGCAGTTGCCCGCACATCGCCGCCGCCATCGGACTGCGGCACGTATTTCCCGTGCATACCATCAGAATGTTCAACGCGGTCAGCCGGCGAAGAGACGCTTCATCGTACACGCCCGGCCGCAACACCCGGTACCCCGTTCCGTTGAACTGAACGATCGTGGACGCCACGGACAGGCGCGTCGGCCCGCCGTCCAGCACCACGTCCGCTTGCCCCTCCAGCGTCCGCAACGCTTCGGCCACGTTCCGCGGCGCCGGCTGACCGGCCACGTTCGCACTGGCCGCCACCACCGG
>Ga0334890_1000690_pt1 | contig 56527 bp, 51 predicted proteins | sample GraSluR1_MG_3_FD_207220 | JGI IMG/M metagenome (GOLD analysis project Ga0334890, IMG submission 207220) | Sludge microbial communities from methane-producing bioreactor in Wageningen University, Netherlands - Granular Sludge_31_08-R1 | ecosystem: Engineered > Bioreactor > Anaerobic >... | reverse complement strand
CCAGCATGCCTATGCGATCGACTCCGATGATTATGACCAATTCCCCGAAGATGCTGGCACACAGGTGGAAGAGGGTAAGGAGGAAGTGGTCGAAAGCTACAGGAGTCTGGTTGAGTCGATGCGTGAAAGCCAAGATGATGAGGTGGACAAACGGCAGTTCGGTGGTTATGACCTGAGTGGCTGCGAGGTGGTTCGTCCACATTTTTTCAATGTCCGCGACAAGATCAGTTTCACCGCCGATAGCAAGGGCCTATATTTCAATCGGATGTGCAGCCAACAACTGGAATTTGGAACACAAGCGGCTCAATTCGTGGAGCTTGCCTACAACCCGGTAGAGCGTCTGCTGGTTGTCAGAAAGAGCAGAAAGGAGTCTGATCGTACCATCCGTTGGATAGGCGAGCAGAACGGTAATCCCTGCATGCGTCGTTGCACCTGCAGGGGAATCTCGGGTGCACTCTATGAGAACATGGGGTGGAATGCCAATTTCAAGTATCGGGTTCTTGGATCGGTCCAGACAATCGGTGATGAGGATGTGCTGGTGTTCTTCCTGGATGAATCGATGGCGATCGTTCCGGCGAAAGCCGGCAGCATCCGCAATATCGATACCGATACCATCGATGAACAACAGGCCAGGGATATCGTGAGGGAAGGGTATCTTCCCGAGCAAGGCTATGTGCCCGATCTGTCTGACTTCGAGCTGGGAAGTGGTCCCATGGCCACATCGGTGAAGAAGCTCTCAAGAAGCAGGGCCATCTACTACGATGAACTGACCGAGAAGACGACAGGCGAGTTGCATGTCGCCGATCTGGGTGACCGGAAGTATGATCCCGAATGTGTGCAGCGGATGATCCAGAAAGGCATAGAGCCTGCCGAGGGGTGGCTGTACCTCAAGGGCATGGCTGTGATCCGGAAAAACTATTTCACCATCCTCCCCATGGAATGGTCCGATGGGTTCGGTGAGGAATTCTACCAAGCCCAGCGCAAGAAGCAGATCCGAAGGTTTGGTGATCCTGACATAAGGGCCATGAGGCGTGCCATTCCGTATGGTTGGACAGTCGGCTTGGATTTGCCAACCGAACGGACCGTGCAGGAGACAATCGAGATCTTGAAGAACAGGACCGCATGATGATGGCCCCGTCATGCCACGATACACAAACTATTTTTCTAAACAATGACTACAGTCGGACAGCTCTGTCCGACATGAACTTTCAACAACAGTATAACAATTACGGCACTGAGCGCCGCTCTGATCCCGATGCAAAAACCGGCGCGGAGCAACTTTTCTTTGTCGAAAATATCCCCTATAATCACCCATCCGCCCATTTTCTTGGGCTCCTGCGTCGTCTTTAATAACCTGACGACCACTATATATAGTGTAACAAATAACACAATTTAACGATAAGGCTCCATATATAGCGTTTTACATGGTAAGACGCGGACGGTTAGTCGTTTTGAAGAATAGGACAAGTGATAGTTATACGGGAATAAGGTCTGGGGGCTCGAAAGCTGCATAAATATGCAGGAATCGAGGGGTTTTGGGATATCAGGTTGGATGAACTGAACTAGGGTAGCATTTGGTTTGAAACAGGGTAGCCACACTGAAAATTATGCGCAGAGCTGAAATAGGTGGTGGGGAACTTATGAACATAGGGTGGGAGTGATGAGTTCCTGAGTAGGAGCTCATTTGAATATACAAGGACAGTGTACATGAACAAGAGGATTTATCTCTCATCTCCGACCATGCATGGCTTGGAGATGAAGTACATACAGGAAGCATTTGACACCAACTGGGTAGCTCCTCTTGGTCAGAATGTTGATGAGATTGTGCGGATCATCAAGAGTCTGACAGCGCGAGAAATATTCAGACGGCATCCGAAGATCAAGAGGGACATGCGCTCCAATATAAAGGGGGATTGTTATGAAAAGGAAATGCAGATCAAAACTGGCTCCCTTCATCGAGGGGCTCGTTGGTGAGAAGCGTGCCTGCGGATACAACTTCAGCACCTACGCCTCGCACCTTTTCAGATTCGATGCATTCATAGTTGAAAACGGCCTTGACAACGGAAGTCTTGATGAACCGGTGTTCTCGGCATGGGCCGTCCGATTGGAGACGGAGAACCAGAACTCCAGAAACTCAAGGGTCCATGCGGTCTGCGAACTGGCCGACTACATGGAGTGCTTTGGGCACAATGTCTTTCATCCCTATCGGCTGGGACGGGATGAGCGAGCAACGCCCTGCATCCCTTCCAAAGTCGAACTCGAAAGACTGTTTGCCTTCATCGACCGCTCCAGAGTGAGGAACAAGGAGTTCGAGCGATTCGACATCGAGTATCCTGTCCTCATCAGGCTCTACTACCACTGCGGTCTACGGCTCAATGAAGCGGTCATGCTCAAAAGGGAGGATGTGGATCTTCTGCATGGGAGTCTCTATGTGAGGCATTCGAAGGGTGACAAGGACCGGCTTGTGTTTCCTTCCGAAGACCTTCTTGCCCTAATCGCCAAATACGACAGCAAGATGGAGAACGACTACATTCGGGGGCGCCAATGGTTCTTTCCCGGTTTTTATGTTGACAGGCCTTTCTCAAAGAACTCAATCGACAAGAAATTCAAAGGATGGTGGACTATCGGTACCAGGAAAGAAATCCATATTTTCCACAAAAACCTGCATCTGGGGCTCTCAGATAGCGATTTCGGGATTTCTGGTACCGGGTGAGAATTCCAAAAAATCCACACACCTGCAAATCAGGCTTTTATTAGGCTTTTTTGGAAAAAAAGGGTCAACTGAAACAAGCGCAGACCACTCTGTCAATAACATGCATTCTGTTTACTATAGCCACGAGCAATCCATTGTCGGCAAAATATATCTTGTATTTGGTTTCATCGAAATTGCCCTTGAGAGGCAGGGCGGGGAATTTCAGACAATAACAGAGGTTAATCACCCCGGCGTCATCGAGCCACTCAATGCATCCTCGATACTCTGAAAAACGGGCTCCTGATGCGACCTTCGAAATCTGGAACTTCTTATTGTCCTTCGCAAGTTGCGTGGGGATTTGGTTAAAGACATTGAGAATACGGGTCTGATCCACTCCCTGTGCATATTTGCGGATATCCTCCTTATAGTCGGCAATCAGCTGACGCTGGATTTCCAGAGAGCCTTCAAAAGTACCTTTTACGATATAGTCGCGTACTATTGCTGGCATGCCACCAAGAATGCAGTAGTCAAGGAAGAGAGAACTGCAAACCGACATTAGCACTTCGTTCAAAGGCTTCAGTGTATGCATATGTTCAAGCAGAGTAAGGACAAACTGATCATCATATCCCTTTGCCCACAGAAATTCCTCAAAATCAAGAGAGAACATTGTATAGTCCGTTTTATACCCGACGCTGTTGCTCTCGATTTTTGTATAGTTTAGGCCAAGCATGGAGCCACTGCAAATTATCTTAAATCTGCCATCAATGTGGAAAAATTTCAGAGCTGTGGCAATCTCAGGGAACTCTTGTAGCTCGTCAAAAAAGATAAGTGTTTTGCCTGCGATAAAGCGCTTGGAAGGATCAAGGAGAGAGATGTTCTTGATGATGTCATCTGTTTTGTATCCGTCCACCGTAATCATTTTGTATTTTGGTTCTTCAACAAAATTGATCTCTAGGACATTCTCGTAATTCTTACTTGAGAAACGCCGAATCGATTCAGTTTTTCCAACTTGTCTAGGGCCTTTTATAATAAGAGGCTTCTTATTATCACTTTTTTCCCACCCTGACAAAAAGCTGTCAATTTTCCGTTTCAAATAGAGCATGGTATTCTCCTTACCTCTTATTGGCTTAATTATGCTTCACATACGTGAGAAATGCAATCAAAAATACAAAAAGATGAGCGAATAATTTGCAATAATAACAAAATTTTGAGCCAATATATACGTTTAGTTAGCAATACATGAGGGAATATTGGTACAGAATATCCCCAAATGCTAAAACAGGGCATCTAAAACATGATTTATGAAACCTGTACGGATACCGGTTCACGGGAAGGCCTTCGTACCCATCAAGGACACCCAAATAAGATAAAACAGTTCTACGTATTTCAAAGATTTCAAGCATCTGAAAGAAGGTGAGCCCCGGTATTTGTCAAGCTAGTTTTCGCCTTTTTTTTGACTCTTGTTAGTCAAACCACTTTTCTTAAAGGTCGGTATATAGTCTTGACTACCGGCAATACATAAATCCTTGTTTTCTCATCCTTCCAACGTAGGGGATTCCGTTCTCTTGCTTGCCTAATTGTTTTGTTTCGTTCGGAAAACAAATCAGAGGCCTTGCCAGTTCTGACCTGCATCGGGGTGGCATATGCCAAACCTGAATGCTGGTGACCGTTGTTGTACCAATACACAAAGTTTGCATACCATATCCTCGCAGCCTCCAGGTTTTCGAACATCTTAGGATATCCGACTGAATACTTCAGAGTTTTGTGCCAGGATTCAATGAATCATACGAAATTTCGTATGATTCATTGAGGCCTTGAATGGCATAATAAAGACGCAGTGCTTGTACAATCAGTTCGGGAAGACAAAGGTTGAGAGCCACATGGTCCGCAAGGAAATCCTGGTGCCTGTGGTTGAAAACTTTATCCACCGGTACAATAACGAGAGGCCAAAGGAAGCCCTCGGGAATCTTTTCTCATGAGACTGCACTGTATCTTCATGCCATGACCGATCGAACCCCATCACGGTACACCATGACATTTCCCTTTGGCTACAATCCTGGCAATGTCATCAAACGAGGTGTGGTAGCCAAAGTAGCCAACGAAGAAACGTATCCGTTGGGGATCATGACACAAGCCTCACCAAGTGGGAACTCCCTCAAGGTATATGATATCGAACGTACTCTTTGCGATATGGTCAAAACCCGTCACAAGGCCGATATCCAGGTGGTGAACCAAGCGATGAGGATGTATGCCGGCTCACGGGAGAAGGACATTGGGCGCCTCATGGATTATGCACAAAGGCTACGGGTACAGTCGAAGGTCCTGACGTACATGGAGATTCTGCTATGATCACCAGAAATCCCATGCAATTGAAAGCACGGATCAAGAACCTGGCAGCCGAAAAGAATCTGCCAGCTCAAATCGTTCTGCAGAATTATCTGATGGAACGCTTGTTGGAAGCTTGAACGGTCTTTTGTAGAGTATATTTTTCTGAAGGCTTTCGTTGGGGTTCAGGCTGAGGTATTGAGTAATAAGCTTGTAATTACCATTGGTTTCCCAGCAGGATGAGATGTTCCGAATTCTTTCAAGGATACCACCTACATTGGTACGAGAGAATACGAAAAGAATGGAAAAGGCCCGACCATAATCAATATAAGTGTTTATTATTTATTGAGATGCGTGATTAAATAACGTATAATTGATTTTCTGAAAGAATTATTGCGGATTCTGTATGCGGGTGTGACGCTTGACTTCGTAATAGACTTGATGAAAATAAGGAGCAATGCATGCTAGATCAGATACACCTACAAAATTATGGGCCTTTCCAAGCTCTTAAGTGGTCGGGTTTAGGCCAAATAAATCTTGTCCTTGGGGGCAATGGTACAGGAAAATCATTCCTCCTTAAAGCTCTCTACACCGCAATGAGAACTCTTGAAGAGTATAAACGTGGGAATGAGCAGAGTACTGCATCAGAAATTCTTGCCCAAAAATTATATTGGACGTTCCAGTGCGATAGAATAGGTGATCTGGTCACAAAAGGGGTTGATGGTTCGCTTTCCTTTTCAATGGATGTGGATAAGAAGCATTTTATGTATAAGTTCGGTAAGGATACAACCAAGCAAATTTCTTCCCTGCAAAATGATGTTGAGCCTCGGTCAAGCAATTCAATTTTTCTACCCGCCAAGGAAGTTCTATCTCTTCATGGCATTGTATTAAAATCAAGGGAGACAGACAAATCGTTTGGTTTTGACGATACCTATGTAGATCTAGCCAGAGCTCTCCGGCAACCTCCTAGGCAAGGGAGAAATTATCGGGAGTTTGCCGATGCCCGAAAGAATCTTCGTAATATAATCGATGGGCGGATCGAAATCGATGAGGAATCCGGTCGATGGAGCTTTAGGAAAGGCAACCAAAAGTTTGCAATAGGGGTTACGGCTGAGGGAGTTAAGAAGATTGCGATGTTGGATACATTGCTAAGTAACCGGTATCTTGATACCCATTCGATGGTTTTCATAGATGAACCAGAGTCGGCTCTTCATCCTAAGGCAATTTCGGAGCTTATGGACATCATTGTGATTCTAGCAAAAAGCGGTATCCAGTTTTTCCTTGCCAGTCATTCATACTTTGTGGTCAAGAAGTTGTTTCTCCTTTCGCAACAACATCACCTCCCCATCCCTGTTCTCTCAGCTGAAGGTCAAGACTGGAAGAAAGATAATCTTATCAACGGAATACCAGACAACTCGATTATCAATGAATCCATCAGCCTGTACAAAGAAGAAGTGGAGTTGTCGTTGTCATGAGCCTAACAATTAATGAATCAGAAATGACTTTCGGCCCATACTCTGAATCGGTATGTTTTTACATTGAAAAAAGTCCCATATACGCAAATCTTGGTGATGGGGTGAAGATGGTGGAATTTGTACTCAACCGACCGTCAGATAATCGTGAGCAAATTCTCTGTCTAGTGGAGGCGAAGCATAGTTCCCCAAGCCCTGACAATCATGGGAGATTCAATGAGTTCATCAGTGAAATCAGTGAGAAGATGATAAATGGGATATCGTTACTTTTCGCTACGATTCTGCGATGGCACGGGGTGAGTGAAGAAATCCTGCCAGAATCCATGCTTTCGGTTGATCTTTCTCAATGTAAGGTAAGATACATTCTTGTTATCAACGGACATGCAGAAGAGTGGTTGCCTCCGATACAAGACGCACTACGCAAGTCATTGCTTACAATGAACAAGACATGGAATTTTGGACCGAATACGGTTGTGGTGTTGAACGAGATTCTTGCTGCTGAGTATCGATTTTTGAGAGCAATATAGTTTCTGTCCGACATGAACCCTCAACAACAGTATAACAATTATGGCACTGTGCGCCGCTCGGGTCTCGATGCAGAAACCGGCGCACAGCAACTTTTCTTTGTCGAAAATATCCCCTATAATTAGGTGGTACTTTGATGTGAACAGGAAAAGGAAGGCCATTGAAAAAGCGTTGGGAGGTGATGAACCTCTCTTTATATCTGAAACGCCAATGTTCATGGACGATGATATTGTAAAGAAGCTCTATGGTCTCTAAGAAATTATCCCGATGGTGAGAACAGTACCCTATTATCTGACAAGGAGTTAGAAAAAGTCTATCGGGATAATTAATTCATCGTCATTTGCAGGGTGAAGGCACGGCTTGAGTGGGTCGACCAAGAGCGCAAGGTCGGCATCTACCGGAACTCGCAATTGCTTTACCTATATGGGTTGGTATACTGCAGTGAATGCGGCTTGCCCTATAGGAAAGATGACGGCTCCGAGTACAAGGGTACCGAGTATGATTATCTGGTGTATAGGTGTAGAAAACGTAGGGACAGGAAGCAGCGCACCTGCAAAAACCGTTCGATCAGAGTCGATCAGCTTCTGAAGACCCTCTCGGAAACGAGAGGAAAACAACGCTCTTCAATCAGGTTCAATTGTATCTCAGCGCTGGCAACGATCAGATCCATGTCCAAGCCCCATATCATATCCGCAGCTCGTTCCCCTTCGTGATACACCTTACCAAATTTGCGGAAGAACTGCTTTAGGGTAGCCTTGCCGTTTCCTTCGCGAGGGATGGTCTGATTCGGAACTCCCAGGTAGTTGCAGATTCCCTCCTTATCATAGAGAAAAAGATCTTCGATCATCGCACGTGAGGCCAGGTCAATGACCTCGACGTTCTTTCCCTTCAATTTCCTCCGTAAGGTGAGCCAGTCACCTTCATAGAATTTTGTGATATCAGCAAGATGGGAGTCGGTGTCATAGCACAAAAAGACGGTCCATTTGATACCAGGATTTTTTTTCTTGCAGGAGTTGTTGAACCAATCGGCAGAATGAGCTACTTGAGTGATCGTCTTCACGGAATACATGCGAATGATCACAGAATGAGATCCACAGATCGACTCTGAGATGACTTCGTTGACTATATCATCAAAACTGACCGAGTACGAATATTCTGGGTGCTTTCCGCTGAATTGACTGATCAGTATCTCATAGAAAGTTTGCTCCGTATCTCCTTCGAAAATGAATGCAACGCCGCTGGAATAGGTTTTCTTCATATTGGCTCAACCCTTGATGAATTGCTTGAGGATGAGGGTGGACTTGTAATCGCCCGACATCAAGTCAAACAGGTACTCTCCCACAGAGAGCCCAAGATCCTGGGATGTGCCGACTAAAGATTTTGCTTTGTTCTTGGTAATATTCTGAAAGGAGGCCAGACTTGTCTCATCGGGGAGGCCGATATAGATCCTCTCCAATTTCAAGTATTGGACAAGATAGGGTGAATGGCTTGTGATGAGAAGGGAGATGTCTCCTAGGTGCTCATTGAGCAGCTCCAGGGTCTGCTTCAAGAGTCTCGGATGGATGCTGGTCTCCAGTTCCTCAATGCCTATCAGATGGGTATCCGAGTTGCTGGAAAACAGGATGGTCATGATCCAGAACAGGCGCTTGGTCCCTGCTGACAACATGGTGATGTCTATAGGCTGGTTCATATGTTTGTTTGTCACAAAGATCTTTTGGATTTCATTTTTCCATTTGAATGGGGGGATTTCCGTATCGTTGCTTTGAAGCCCCTCTCCATTCTTCATGGAGTACATCTTGATCAATCCTTGAGGAGGATCGAACCTTGCCTTCACCACTTCCACATCGGTGATCTCTGGGAAGAGGGTTGTGATGGCTTCCTTGAACAAAGAAAATCTTTCAGGATTGGTCTCCTTGAGAGCGTTGAGCAGTTTAGGGATATCGTTGGTGTAAGAGAGAGGAATGCCCGGCTTATCCAGTTCAAATGGAACATCCTGATATTGAGTATCCATATCCAGGGATGAGCATGTCTTGAACGAAAGATGCTTGATGCGATCGAGCACAAGGGTGTAAGCGATATCATCGATTGAAGACAGAGTGTCGACCGCCAACTGATAATCACCAAGGATGATGTTCCTGAAGGCGCTTGTGGATTTTGCTTTCCGGTAGTGGCCTTCATTTCGCTTCAGAAACCTTGTATATTTAACACTCTCACTTTCTCTCATCTCCAGCCATTCATCGACAATCCGTTGACCTGATGCATCATCGCGTATCCATGTGAATGAGAAGCCATACCGGACATATTGGTATTCCCCCAATGAAGGTTCATGGAACTCAACCTCAAAGAAGAACGGATCATCCGCGGAGTTCGGGTTCAATGGAATCCCTTTCTTCCAAGAAGTCATCTTCTTTCGGCTCTTCTCCCCGGCACTCAAGAACGTCAATGCAAAGTCAATTCCCTGGAGAAAATTGGATTTACCATAATTATTAGGTGAAACCAGCGCGGTTATGCGATCGACCTCGATTCTTGTCTGTTTCAGATTCTTGAATCCACCTATGGATATACTTTTTATTTTCATTTTATAGTCTCATCTTTTACTATCGTTTTTAACCTTTAAATGTATTATAGTACCAGAATATAATAAAATCAAACAATTTTACAAGCGAAATGCAGTAAATAGTTATACTTGATAATTTGTAGGCAAGAATAATCCCATCGGATTGAGATGAAGTTATTTTATTTTTTAGGTTCGGGGCAGGGGGGGGGGGTGGAGAATTACCGACAGAGGATTACCTTAATGGTGGAGTGTTGAATCAAGTATCAATTAAGCATTACCTGGGTTTTGAAAACGCAGGATTTCGGGCTTTATTTCAAGTGAGAGTTGAACTGTCTGAAAAAGACAGGCAAAGCCTTGCTACAAGTGGCGAGCGGTTCCGGAACTGGTTGGAGCAAAGAAAGGCTGATGATGGACCAGCTGACTCTTAGGCTTGGAAATGCTGATACTTCACTCTGGTAGGAATCCCCATCATCGGTTTCGTTTCAAGACCGTCTTCATCTGAATCGCGTTCTGCAGCAGGATTTCCTTCTCATTACCAGTGATTCTCACCGAAGTCGGTTTCATTAATAGCTCCTCCAATTCCTTCCTGACCGGTATATGATGTCATGATCTATTGTAAAAACCAAGATGAATTAATATAATTGCACATAATGTGCAGATATTCGAAGACAAACTTTATAAGAACAGTATCTGAATGACGGTGACATCATACATGAGTTGAGGGAACTCAAACAGGAGCCTATGGGCCCGTGACAGCTGATGGAAAACGTGATTTTTTTTAGATGCTGGATATCAATATTTATAATAATAACATTATAAACAATCCCATTGCTCTTTGCCCCTGCATTCCCACCCCTTGGAATAAGATTGCCACCAATGATTGATGAAGAGAGATTTTTACTCCACTGGTTGTAGCATGGGCAATTGCACACGAACAAGACTTGGCAAAGACTATGTCAGCCTGATGCCTGCCTTCATGCTGTTTTTCCGTACTCTTCTTTTTCGTTTGAATCGTTCAAATGCAAAGGCAATGAAAGGAGTGTCCCAGAGCTTTCTGGGCGTAATGCATGCATCAGCGAGGAGAAAAGAAGCCCCGTATTCGGCCATTGTATTTGCAAACCGATGATAGTCATGGTGTGCCTGTTCAGTCCAAAAGGTCTCGGCTCCTGCAATCAGGCGAGGAAGCAAGTGCAGGTCCCGCTCTTCTCTGGTTGCAATGTATTCAGTCCAGAGCATGAACTCTGCACCGAGCAGGGCAGGGCTCTTCTGTGTCTGCAACTGCTTACCGTAGCGATAAACAACCTTCAAGGGGAGCAGCGAATGGCTCATATCTAGATAAGTGTGGAAGTAGTCGCTCATAATCACCGGATGTGTCGGCTGTGAATCCTTCAGCAAAGGATTCCAGACCTGTGTGACAATCTCATTATCGTAGCCTTGGTCAACATAGTCATTGTAAAGGATTACCTGTTTGCCCAGGCTTCTTGCATAAGAAGTTATCTCATTACAAAACCATCGTAGCAAAGCTTTTTCATCTGATAAACCCAGAACCTTCTTTCTGTCTTGACAATCAGGACACTCGACCCAGCGATCCAAGGGAATCTCGTCACCGCCCAGATGAAAGTACGGGGCAGGGAATAGTGAAGCTATCTCATCAATAATGTGCTTAACGAAATTGATGGCTTCATCTTTTCCCACACATAAGATGTCAGGGAAAATGCCCTCGCCCTGGGGGATGGTGAATGGTCCTCCTGTACAGCTGAACTGGGGATAAGAGCACAGAGCCGCTGTGAAGTGCCCTGGCATGTCAATCTCAGGGACGATCATGATATGACGTTCCTGTGCATACGCAACCAGGTCCTTGACCTCTTGTCTCGAGTACGTCCCCGAGTTTCCCTTACCCAACTCAGGGTATCGATCGGATTTGATTCTCCAACCCTGATCATCACTGACATGCAGATGCAGGACATTCATTTTGAAGAAAGCAAGGACATCTATGATTCGCCGCACCTCCTCGACCGGGCAGAAGGATCTTGCTACATCCAGCATGAAGCCTCTCCATTGCAAGGCCGGAGCATCATGGATGCAACAGCAAGGGATGGCCTTTGGATAGGCACGAAAAAGCTGACGCAGTGTCTGCATGGCGTAGAAAACCCCCTGCAAGGTAGTTGCTTCAATTCTGCAGCCTTGGCCGACCACCTCCAAGTGATAGGCCTGCTCATCCATAACACCTCCGGCCTTTACAATTGTAAGGTTCGGAATCTGTCCACCCCTTTCCTCCTCTATGCCAAGATACTCTTTGATGTAGTACCGTACAAAATCGGCGTCAAAGGAAGGGTCGAAAGCAACCGCCAAGCGTTGCGGTTTAGAGAATGTGCCAATGAGCATTGAAACGGCACCTGAAGGATAGGGAATGAGAGGGAGTTTTTCTGTCATATGGATGGTATTATTCCTTTAGCGCCCCGGCAGCGAAGCCTTGAGCTATATTGTCCTTGAAAAACAAGTAGAAGATGATCATTGGAACCGTACCGATGACCAGCGCTGCAAATTGCAGACCATAATCTCGGGACATGCCTCCTGCAAAACTGTTGATCCCGACCGGCAGCGAGCGCACAGTAAAATCACTGGTCAGCGTCAGCACTAGAATGAACTCATTCCAATTCCCCAAAAAGGTATATATGAACATGGTGGAGATAATCGGGGTGGCGACAGGAATGATGATTCTCACAAAGACCTGGATGAAAGTCGCTCCATCGATAATGGCCGACTCCTGCATAGCATCGGGAATCCCTTTGATATATGTAGTAGCAAGAAAGACCTGGAATGGAAGCCCGAATGCAATATAGGGAAGAATCACACCCAGTCTGGTATTGGCCAAACCCAGTTTCGTTTCCATGATGAACAAAGGCACGATGACCGAGTGTACGGTAATGAGCAGACCCAACGTATAAAGCATGGAGACCACTCGGCTGCTTTTGTAATGAAACTTTGATAGCGCATACCCGCTGCTCATTGCGAAAAGAACCGTGAAAAACGTAGCTACCATGGAATACACAATGCTATTGATAAAGTAGATGCCCAAATTCCCCTGTGTCCAGGCAAGGATGAAATTCTGTACGTACCATGTTGTGGGAGGAGCCAGTGGATGTCTCACGATCAGGGCATGCGGCTTAAAGGAGCTGAGGATCATCCACGTCAGTGGGATGACCGTTAGCAGGGTGAACGTAATCATCAGAATATAGGAGAGAACTTTCCCCAATGTAATGGTTTTTTTCATAGCTCCCCCTACTCGAACCGACGCTCAAATTGTCTGCTGATGTATTGCAGGATCAGAATCAAGCCGACCGCCAAGAGGATGATAATCATCGAGGCGGCACTACCAAAGCCATATTTGTAGTACTTGAAGGTGTTGATGTACATGTAGATGGCGATTACTTCGGTAAAATGTGCCGGCCCTCCACCAGTCATGGAATAAATAAGGTCGAATGCCTTGAGACTCCCCGAAATTGCGAATATCGCAGTGGTTGCAATTGTTCCCACCATGCTTGGAAGAATGATTCTGAGCAGCATCTGCGATTCACTGGCCCCATCGATTTGCGCCGCTTCAAGCAAGGAAGGAATCATTTTCTGGAGATTTGCATAGAAAATAATCATATATGTACCGGTATGCATCCATAACAGCACAAAAAGAATCGGATAAATGGCCATCTGTCTATTCTCAAAAATCTTCATGACATACTGGGGCTGGTCGGTCAGTCTCCTAATGACAGCTACCACCATCCCCGAGGAAGAAAAAATCTGGTTCCATAAAAGTGCAACTACTACTGGGGAAATCGTAATGGGCAGAAAAATCATGGTTTGGTAGAACTCTCCGTTACGAATCATCCTTCGATGCAACAGGTAAGCCAAGAGAAAACCCAAGGGTATCTGGCCGAATACGGAAACAGCCACTATCAAGAGATTGTTTCTCAGGGAATGCCGAAACACTTCATCACCGATGATCTTTAAATAGTTCTCCAGTCCGATGAACACAGGCTTCCCGTATCCTCCAAAGGAGGTGAAGCTGAGTGACAAGCTGTAGAGAACAGGGAAGATAATGATCGAAGCAAACAGGAAGACTCCCGGTGCCAGCAATACAAGATAGCTCATCCGTTTTTGTTGTGAGAATGTCATGAAGCTCCTCATATTCCAAAGAAGGCTCTTGCCTCGATTGCGCAAAGAGCCTTGCAATTTAAATTTACCGACCGATGGCAGCAACCATGGCTTCCAGTTCTTGTCCGACCTGTTGGGGCGTCTTCGTACCAAACATCATATTCTGAAGGTTGATGTTGAACCTCCCAATGGGTTCTGCAGCAAGCACTGAATCCATGACATAGCCCATGGGCACCTTAGCAGCATAAGCAACCAGCTTCTGGATCATTGGATCAGCGTCCTTGGGCTCTGAGAGGTTGTAGGCGGGCAATCTGCCGAATCTCTGCCTGATTGCCGACCCCTCAGGACCCGAATAGAACCAAATCCATTTCCAAGCTGCATCAGACTGTTCTTTCGTGAGCTTTGCATTCATCCCGAATCCTTGTCCAGCGGTCGCCGAAGTTGAAAGGCTTTTTCCCTTCTGATTGGGGATATCCGGAAAAGATTCCAGACTTATATATTCTTTCTGTTCAGCGGTAAGCTCTCCTACCATATTGTTTACTGTCCAGCCACCGTCGATGAAGTAAACAGCCTTTTCCTGAACAAAATCATCCAATCCTTGTCCGTAGGATAGTTGGTTTGTCCCCGGTGAGAACATCTGCTTGTCAGTGAGCTCCTTGATGATTTGCATGGCATAGATGAACTGAGGGTCATCGAAACGTGCCTCGCCTGCGATTGCTTTGTCAAACCAATCCAATCCACAAGCTCTCTCTACGAGCATCCCCGCTACACAGGACTGCATCGGCCATGCATCCTTGTTGGCAATGGAAATGGGGATCAGCCCTGCTGCCCTGATCTTTGGACCTTGGGCCAAGAGTTCTTCATATGTCTTAGGAAAAGAGAGTCCCAGCTCCTTCAGCAAGCGGTTGTTGGTGAACATGATTGAGGTTATGCTGATGTCTTCGGGTAGTTCCCAGATTTCTCCATTCTTCCCTTGGCCCTGCATTGCCATATCGGCAAACTCATCCTCGTGTCCAGCCAAATACGGTCGCAAATCCTGTACCAAGCCTGCATTTGTAACTTGGCTTGTCCTTTCTCCCGGATAGAGCAGTACAATGTCAGGCAGTTGTCCACTCATTGCCATGGTTTGCAGTTTGTCGTGGAACGCCTCGCCATAGCCATACTCGAAAGTGAGCCTGATGTTTGGATTGGCCTTCTTGAATACATCCACCAGATACTGGAAATTCGGGGCAGTGGTTTTATCCGTCTGGTCAAGGAAGTGATATACAGACAAGGTAATGACACCATCCTCTGCATCTTTTGCTTGTTCCTTGGTTCCTGTTGCAAACAACAAGAGAGGGGCAAGAAACAATGAAACAATAACCAAGTTCAACAACCGTTTCCTGTTCATAGTAATCCTCCATTTATGGCATCCTTCGTAGGAAGGAATTCTTTAGTTAGGCAAGCAGATGAAACAGAGGAAGCACTTTTTGTGATGCATAGTCGGAAAGTGGTTCCAGATTCATCAACACTTTGTCGAGCACTAGAGCAGCAGCCCCGAATGAAACAGCTTGATAGCCAAGCGAAGAGAACTGTATTTGTGTTCTTTCATCACTATGGTCAAGAGAGTTCGCACGCAGGGCTCCTCTCAACATATCTGGCAAAACTTCCTCAATGGTTTCAACATTACCGCCGATGAAAACATGGGCGATATCCAACGTATTGATGAGGAATGCAAGGTTCTCACACACCTCGCTCAGGTATGCATGTAGAGCTTCCTTGCTTTCGGTGACCGAAATGGTTTTGTCCACCACCACCTGTTCACAAGAATCAACATCACGGTTCAGTACGCTCTTGAACTCACCAGCCTGATTGTTGCTGCCCCGATGAATCTTGCCGTCGAAGCCGAAACCAAGACCGACAGTCGGTCTTGATAGGCCCGTCTGTAGATCATAGGCCTTCCAGAACTCAATCAGAACGAAGAGGAAGTTGCGTAGTATCCTTTTCCTTTGGAATATCACCTCACCCCAAGCTCCACAATTTGCATCGTTCTCCAGAAAGACAGGGAAGGAAAATGCAGTGGCGATTTCTGTGTAGAAATCAAAAGGTTGCTTGAAATCCAGTGATACGGAACGAATGAGCATTTGCCGATCTGCATCCACAATTCCTGAAAACCCTATTCCGACTCCCAACAAGTGTCGTCCCATGTATTCTAAGCGTTGGGTGAGCAACTTGATGAATGAAAGCATATCAGCCTTGAAAGTCTTTGCAGTGAACCCCTTGGATTTTGTTTCTGAGAATAAGACGTTGCCTTCCAAGTCGACTGACAAGGCAGTATAAGAGTCTGAACGGATCTCAATACCTATTACATGGAAGTACTCCTTGTTCAGTGTAATCCCGATAGCCCTTCTTCCTCCTTTCGGACCTGGATCAATAATTTCATTTTCTCTCACAATGCCGCGCTGCATGAGGTCGACAACAATATTGGAAACGGAAGAACGATTCAAAGACAATCTGGACGCCAATTCTGCTCGACTCAGTTCATCTTCTATCCACAGACGATGAATGATGCGGGAGGAATTGATGAGTCTTGTTCTTCGTGGACTGTCCATTGATTCCTCCAATAGGTAGTGGTTTGTTTGTTTTTGTACCAACCTAAAGCCAGTATAGAGCCAAGAAAACGTAAGTCAAGAAGAATAACAATTATAAATAATGTAATGAAATATAGAGAACATGAACAAACAAAAAATTACGAGGCTTGAAATAGGGGTCCTCCTGAGGAAACAGGGTTCCGGGTAGGATCTCCACAGAATCCACATCTGAAACGATTCTGTGATTTTATTTATCCTAATCATTCAACATTGAACTATCGCAAATCAAACAATCAGCCCAAGTAGAAGGGGTAGCGTCGCATCGGCCGGCTCCGGCTTACGGACCGTGAGGGGAGCAAGAGCAGAGGAGCCGATGAGCCAATAGACGCCAGGGATTGGAGGTTAGCTGGCGAAACCTTCCCCTTCCCCTCCATATTCCCCATTGATACGGCTTCGGATGGATTAAGCAACGGGACGGGGGTACGGATCCTATATTGAATTGTCTTTAAATTTGAAATGATAGGTTACGGGAAGTTTACGTAGAGTATGAACGATAGTCTTATAGCACTGTATGAATCAGCGGATGGTAAAATCAAGCTTGAGGTTACACTCAAGGAAGACTCTGTTTGGTTGAATAGACAGCAGCTGGTTGTATTGTTTGATAGAGACATAAAGACGATAGGCAAACACATCTCAAACGCTAGAAATGAAGAATTGAAGGATTTGTCAGTTGTCGCAAAATTTGCGACAACTGGTTCCGATGGGAAAGTGTACCAGGTGGAACACTACAATCTTGACTTGATCATTTCTATCGGGTATCGGGTCAAGTCTTCTCGAGGTGTGCAGTTCAGGAGATGGGCAAGTACAATCTTGAAGGAGTATCTTATCAAGGGATATGCCATTAAACAGAATGCCACAGAGACCCAGTTGACACAGGTACGAAGAACCATAGAAATGATTTCTCGAATAAACAACCGAGAAGAATTATCTATTGACGAGACCAAGGACTCTCATTCAGTATCCTCAGAGCGCAAGTTTTTAACAAGAGCTATCACATCCTCATCATCTTTTAAGCCTGCTTTCTGTGCTTCACCAGCCATCTGATTCTGCAGAATCTCCATGGCGTAGAGCGCTGAGTTGATAATCCTCACATTGCTTCCATCCACTAAAAAGGTCACACGATCCCCGGTTCCGATGCCCAAGGCTTCTCTGACGTCCTTAGGGATGGTCACCTGACCTTTGGCCATCACTTTTGCATTCTCAACGAACTGTTGTGTCATGTATTGCCTCCAAAGTAGGGAAATCCCTACTTTTGATTTACCATGGATTCACCTCATTGCCAAGACCCCTTCGCAGAAGAAGCGTAATTTCGGACCGTCGGTATCAGGCAGGAATTCCTCATCTGGGGAGGGAAAGCCAGAGCGAAGTCTCCGATGGAATGCCACAAGAGTCTCCGATGGAATGCCACAAGAGTCTCCGATAGAATTGACAATATCCAGGCATTTATTTCTGTGGAGCAGCAGCAGATACTTGCACGTCGTGCTCGTATGAGTAAGCAAGGTCAAATAAAAGCACCTCAAAAGACGGAAATTAAAGCAATCAGTGTTCCTGTGTATCTTGAATAGAAAAGGAAAGCATGATGTTGGCTCAAGGGAATGTGCTAGATGTTCAACAGCTTAGTGTGGGATCGGATACAGTACCTGGAGGCGTTCGCTATGTTGTAGTCATATCCCATTCATGTGATATCACAAATGGCAAAGAACCCATGATTGTGCTCCTGCCTTACCATGTGAACCACATAAGGATCCCATAGATTTCGATTTCTATGGTAGTATTGTAAGAGAGGGGAGGTGAAGACTCTGATATGATTGAGAAGCTTGTTGCTGAGGCTACAGAATGTGATTTCAAGGTAGCACTTGAAAAGAAAAGACCCAAGAGTTGATTGAAGAGCGTCAGCGCATTCGCCAATTCAATCGGGGGCATGCTCTTTTTCGGTTTGGACGATGACAAGCAGATAGTCGGCCTTGATGCGGCGCAAGATGATGCACAGTCCATCAGCAGGCTGATCAAAGATCGTATCACACCGCTACCACAAATCGAGTTGTCGGCTTTCAAGGAGAACAAAAAGGATATACTCTGTCTGAAAGTGCTCCCAGGTCGTTCCACGCCATACTATTATCGAGCAGATGGAATCATGGAGGCCTATATCAGGATAGGCAATGAAAGTATCGTTGCCCCCGATCATATGCTGAATGAATTGATTCTCAAAGGTACGAATCGCTCATTCGATGCGATGATCACCGACGCACGAAAGGAAGATTACAGCTTCACCTTGCTCGAGGCAACGTATCTTGAAAAGACAGGCAACCATTTTGCGGCCTCTGATTACCTATCCTTCGCCCTGGCTGATAAGGATGGATTTCTCACCAATGCAGGCAAACTGATGGCTGACCAGTATATCGTACGCAATTCGCGAGTATTCTGCACCCGTTGGAATGGACTCGACAAAGGTTCCATCTTCGATGACCGGCTTGAGATCCAAAGCCCCGGAGGCATGTATGACGGTCGGGCAATCCAGGATCGTGAAATCCACACCTTCGGACTTCCGGGTGGTGCTGAAGAATGTGAATTACTCTGCTGTAGCCGATACCGCGCAAGATAACCAACAAGATAACCAACAAGATAGCATCCACGAAGCAATACTACAGTATTGTGTAATACCACGAGGAAGAAAAGAGATTGCGGAACATTGTGGCTATAAGGATGTGAGACATTTTTCTTCAAACTTTCTTAAGCCGCTGCTTGAATCGGGGAGGATACAGATGACCCACCCAGATAAACCAAACAGCCGCAATCAAAAATATGTAGCTACTGAAGCATCGCTTTCTGGCTTTATTGGGACGGTCAATGGAAAAAGATCGTAGTGCGGCAATTGATGAGTAGCTTACAGTGAGAGCGCACCCAGCAGCTGTAACCAATCTCGCCTAGCATACAACATCCTGATGATCGTGATTGTCCTTGCATCCTCATTGACGGTGTAGAACAGCATATAGTTCTTTACTTTTGCATGCCGTATTCCGCGGTGTGCGATATACTCGTCGTGAGAAAGGGGGAATAGATACGAATTCTCTGCGAGAACTGCAGGTTCCTTTTCAATATCATCGAGGAGCCTCTCTGCAGCCAACGGAGCCTTGAGCATATCGGCGATGTAGCTGATGGCACAAACCAGATCATCCTTCGCCAAGGAGGTTGTACAGTTTCTTTTACCGGTGAGCATCTCATAGGTCGCTTTAACATACTGCGGGTGCGAATCCCGTCCGGAAAGGCCTAGCCGGTCACCGTTACTCAGCCTTGGAGGGGATCGGGCAATCATAGGTTCCAGAAAAGAAATCCGCATTTCCATAAAACCTGCATATGGGGCTCTCATTTGGCTCTTTCGAAAAAATAGTGTCTACAGAAACGTGCGCAGATCATGTACGAAATGCGGGTGTTGAGTGCCAGATTGTGGATGGTGGGTTCCGGGTGGAATATCCACAGCTTACATATGTATGTTGAAACTACTCCCTCATAATTGAAGATTGTGAAACAATAATGCGATTACCCCGTCAATAATGATAGATTAAAAGGGTTTTGTGTGCTATCGTTCTGACTGGGAGATGCGCATATGGCATATATCTGGAACAACCCTGCATGGCCGTCTTATACGTACGATGGAAAACAGATTCAGAAGTACTACGAAGAGTATCTGCTGCAGAAGAAGGCCACGGACATAGTTTTTTCTCTTATCGATCCTGAGACAATGGAAAGGATGCATGCACGCTCTCTTGCTGATGAGATTCTTGCCAGTCTGGAGATAGAGGGTGAAATCATCGCTGATGAGCCGGTATTCTCATCTATATGTAACCGACTTGATATTCATCTGGAAAAGAAGGCAAGAAGTGATCGCTATGCTGAAAGTGTTTCGACGTTGGTCCTTGATGCAACAGGGAATCTCGACGTTCTTTCACTTGAAAGGATACATACATGGCATTCCCTACTTTTTTCTTCGATGGCAGGAATGAAGCCGAAGTGTATTGGACTCTATAGGCAGAGCCCGGTGTATGTCAGCAAGGGGAACGGTATACAGGAAGAGCTCATCTATGAAGGTCTCCCATCGGAAAGGATTCAGGAGGAGATGGAACGTCTTGTTGAGTTTGTTAATGGGGAGGATGAAACAAAACCTATTGTAAAAAGTGCCATAGTCTCCCTATGGTTTCTCTGTATACACCCGTATGAAGATGGAAATGGGAGAATATCACGTGCACTGGCAGATTACGTTCTCTCAAAGGGGTTCAATGAAACTCACAGGGTATACAGTATGTCTTCTTTGATTTTACAGAACCGAAATGAGTATTACCGGCAGTTGTATGCATATACGTCACAGTCAGATTCATTGGATCTGACGCAATGGCTCATATGGAATATCAACATTGCGATAAGAGCAAAACAAGAAGCCTTGAAGGTCTATGAGAAGAGTGTGAGACTTACCCGATTTATGGCACATCTTGATCCCTCCGTCTATAATTCCCGACAGTTGTCTATGTTATTCAAACTTGCCGATGGTTCGTTCATAGGGAAGCTGTCCACGGACAAATGGGCAAAGATGAACAGATGTTCCCCTGCAGCAGCCTCAAGAGATATTCAGCTGCTTCTCCAAAAAGGATTGTTGGTGCCTTCCGGTGAAACCGGCCCACAGACAGGGTATTACCTTAATCCTCATGTGCTATAGGGTACGTGTCAAACCCCACCATGGATGACTCGTTGGTGCGAATTGCCCCATACTCCTGCCTGTGAGGAGGCATGGGATGGTGAGACTATTATAGGTAATAGGTAGCAGGCCAGAAATCCGCATTTCCATAAAACCTGCATATGGGGCTCTCAGATAGCCTTTTGAAAAGATATCTCCTAAGCGTACACAAATCAGATGTTCTAACGAAACCTTTTGTGACAGCTAATGAGTGTACACCATTTTTGTTAACAGCAACTTATCTCGATTCTTCATGCCATATATTCACTGATGAAATCGAAACAAGCAACGCTCAGTAGGCACCGCGAATATGCTGGACAATCTTCTCATTGTAGAATTTTTCAAGGTCTGCGTGCAGAGCTTTGCTCAAAGGAGGCAACGCCGAGATTGAAGCGTTCGCCTTCACCTGTTCCCTTCGGCTTGCACCGGGAATGACCACAGTTACCGCGTCGAAGTCCAAAATCCATCGCAAAGCCATCTGGGCCAATGTCAGACCCTCCGGTTTCATGGATGAAAGCTCCTCAGACAGTTCAACCCCTTTCTCAAACGGAACACCGGCAAAGGTCTCTCCTACGTTGAATGAAGCACCGTCACGATTGAAATTACGATGATCGCTCTTTCCAAAGGTGGTTGCCTTGCTCATCGTCCCACTGAGCAAACCACTGGCAAGTGGCACACGAGCTATGATGGATACGTTCTTCTCTTGCGCCTTCGTAAACAGTTCCTTAATGGGTTTCTGCCGGAAAATGTTGAAGATAACCTGTAAAGAAGCGATACCATCCTGCTCCAAGCAGAGCAAACCTTCCTCGACCGTTTCCACGCTTGCACCGAAGTGCTCGATTTTCCCCTGTTTTTTCAGAAGGCGAAGCGTGTCGAACACTGCACCCTCGGCCATGACGTCCCTGGGAATACAGTGAAGCTGTAGCAGATTCAATCGTTCCAACCCTAAACGAGTCAATGAAGCCTCTGTATGCTTGATCATGTTCTCTGCTGTGAAGTTCTCAGGCCATCCTGGATCTGCTCCACGCCCAAGTTTTGTAGCGACGAATACATCGTCTCTCTGAGAACGGAGAAAGGAACCGATGAATGTCTCACTTCTTCCCGCACCGTAGACGTCGGCAGTATCGAAAAATGAAATACCCTCATCTGTGGCAGTATGGAGAATTTCCATGGCTGTTTTTTCATCAACCGATCCCCAGGATCCGCCGATTTGCCAAGTCCCCAACCCGACTTCTGACACCATGGTTCTCTCTGGACCGAATGGACGTGTTTTCATAGTAGTTGCTCCTCTTCCTTTGAAGCATAAACGCTCACCGGCTATAATGCAAACAGTATAGCCGTGAACGATAAACACCAGAAAACCAGCTCATAATGCTCTCAGAGCGTGATTTAGCACATAATGAATCAGTCAGTCAACAGAGGACAATATACCTGCAAAGTGAAGAACTAATTATGAGCAGCCTTAAAACGATTTCCAACCAAATTGGCGATTACCACCAACAAGGTTGAGAAAAAAATCATGATGAGCCCGAGTGCTGCCAGCCTGCCCCATAGACCATCCTCGCTGAAGCGAAGAATCTGGACTGCAAGCACTTCTGTACCCGGACGTGAGAGCACTACCGAGAGACTGAGTTCTCGTAGGAACATCGTAGCCATCAAAACCCAACCCGAGACAATGCCTGGAACCAATAAGGGAACGACAATCCTTCTCATGGTAGTCAATAGCGAAGCTCCGCACACGGCCGAAGACTCCTCCAAGTGACTGTGGATCTGGATAAAGGCACTGGTAAGCGGTCGGATGCCATAGGGAAGATAGGTAGCGATATAACCGATAAGCAGAGCCCAAATGGTTGCATAAAGAGGCGTCTTGATGAAAAACCACATGAACCCAATACCGATGACAATACCGGGAAAGGAGAATGAAAGAAAACTCAACGACTCAAGCACTCCAGCTGCTTTACTCTTCACCTTAACGATGACGTAGGCGACAAAGAGGGAGAGCAACGTACCCAAGGTAGCGCCGACAATGCCCAGGAACAAACTGTTCTTCAAAGAGAGCAAGGAGATGGGATCCTTTATCACCGTTCTCCAATGATTGAGGTTCATCATCGAGAACGCGCGAGCACTCGGAACCATCGAGTACGGAACAAGCGAAGTATAGAGCAACACCAGAACAGGCAGTATGATCAATACGAAGAAAACGAGCAACAAAACGACAAAAAGAGGAATCCTTGCCCTCTTGAGCTCGATCACCACCGGTTTGAAGCCTCTGCTGGAAACCGTAACGAACCTCTCGCTGCTGCGGGTGAAATAGCGGTATACATAAATCAAGGAAATGGAGAGAACCAAAATGCTCATGCCGATTGCGGCTGCCTTCCCGTAGTCTGCAATGAAGCCAGTGTTAATCGTTCGATAGATGTAGGTTGCCAGCACATATACGCGACCGGGCATACCCAACACCGAGGGAACTGCAAAAGAGGCGAGGCAACGCACCATGCACAGTATGAATGCTGCAAGAATCGCTGGACGTAACACAGGCAATGTAATTTTGAAGAGCGTTTTCACATTGCCACCCCCGAATACTTTCGAGGACTCCTCCAGCGAGACGTCGAATGATGCCATCGCAGGCGAGATGATCAAGTAGGCAATAGGAAGATCGAGCAATCCTTCCACCATAATCATCCCTGGAAGGGAATAAATGTTGAACGGCGCCTTTGTGAGGTTGAAGGCCTGCATGATCCAAAGGTTCAAAATACCATTGGAGGGATTGAGCAACAATGCCCAGCTGACTGCAAACAAGACGTGAGGAATCATCATAGGCACGACGGAAAGCACCTTGAACATGAATTTCCAATGGATGTTAGTACGGTTGTTCAGATAGGCCAAGAAGAGTGACAACACCGTCGAAAAAAGCGCTGAACCTATCACAAACACAAAGGTATTCAGAAGAACCGCCATCAAGGCAGGGTCAGTGTACACAGAAATGTACTTATCGAGAGTAAAAGCACCCACATTTCGTAGACCCTTTGAGAAGCTGCCGATCACCAACATCACCACAGGTGCCAACGTGAGCGAGGCAAGAATCAGGATCAACAAATAGGTAAGTTTTGTATGCCGAGTTTTAGCCATAGTATCCTCTTCCTACCTTGAAACCAAAAGACAGTGGTCTGCTGAAATGGAAGCCACCACCTCATCTCCTTCCTTCACCTTCGAATCGGGATCTACTTTCACCATAATCAGTTGATCGCCAACCATAATCTCACTCTCATACACCTCTCCGACGAAGACCATGGTATGCATCTTTCCAACCAGCGTATTCTGATGCTTGTCTTTCTCTTTTGGATCAATCAAATCAACAAACTCAGGCCTGATGCAGAGGGTAATCTCACTGTCTGAGGAAAACTCGCGTTTTGCACACATGAAATTCCCAACCGATGAGCTTACCTTGGTATAATCACTACCCTGTTCCACGATGGTTGCCGGAAGCAAGTTGGAGCGACCGATGAAATCAGCAACAAACTGATGCTCGGAATCAAAGTAGATTTTCTTCGGCTCTCCAATCTCAATGATGTTGCCCGCACGCATAACCCCAATCTGATCGCTGAGTGCCAGAGCCTCAATGCGGTCGTGGGTAACATAGACGGCGGTAATTGCAAGTTTGCTCAGAAAACTTCTCAGTTCCTTACGGGTTTCTTCACGAAGTTTCGCATCCAGGTTGGAAAGCGGCTCGTCAAACAAAATGACCTTAGGCTCAGCAACAAGCGCCCTCGCAAGAGCAACGCGTTGCTGCTGGCCACCGGAAAGACGGGTAGCAGGACGATTCCCGAAGCCCTCAAGTTGGACAAACTGCAGGGTCTTCTCGACCCTGCGGTTGATCTCATCTTTTGGGAGTCTCATATTCTGCAACGGATAGGCAACATTATTGAAAACGTCCATATGCGGCCAGATTGCATAGGTCTGGAAAACCATGCCAAGTCCTCGCTTCTCAGTGGGGACGTCGATATTTTTTTCACTTGACCACACGATAGTATCGCCGATACGGATTTCTCCCTCATCAGGGGTCTCAAGACCTACAATACTTCTCAGAAGTGTGGTCTTACCACAACCGCTGGGACCAAGCAAAGTAAAAATCTTGTTCGCTGGAATAGTGAGATTCACCCCATCCAGTGCCTTGATGGTTTTCCCTTCAGAATGATAGTACTTCTTTACCCCGGTAATCTGAATTTCCATTGCTTATTCCTGCTTTCGGTAATAGTTATTTCTTTTCAAAGATTCTCTCGAACTCAGCACCCCATTTCATCAGATCTGCGTCAGAGAGCTCGCTAATGGCGATGACTTCTGCTTTCTCGATATTCTGGATCGGGGGATAGACACCGGGAGTCAACACATATTCACCGACGTCGTTGGCCAACATGCCCATTGCCTTGTTGGAAAGCCAGTATTCAAAGAAGGCCCTTGCTGCATTAGGATGGGGAGCATCCTTGGTGATTGCAATTGCACGGGGGCTGCCGAGCATCGGCTGTGATACTTCTGCCCATGCGAGCGGAGCCGGGGCCTTGGTGACAATGTATTTAGGCATCGAGATGCCAATTTTCTTCTCACCACTCTCGATGGGAGCTGGAGTCGGACCGAACGATGCTACGAACATCGGGTTGTTGGCGGCAAGACCGTGAAGGAAATCATACCATTCCTTTTCGGTAGCAAATACATGTTCTTTCAAACCCACCAGCCAGCTGATTGTGGTTGCGTGACTTGCAGGATTGGCCATAACAATCTGATTCTTCCACTTGGGATCGGTAAGGTCCTCATAGCGCTTGGGGACATCCTCAGGTGCGACCAAGTCGGTATTGTAGATGAGAGCCACGTACTCAATACCGAAGAGATAGATGCCATCACCACGTCTTGCCCACTCGGGGTAGGTCTCGCCCATAGGTGAGATGTAATCAGCGATAACACCCTGCTCTTTAAGAATTTCCAATACGGGAAGTGGTCCCTGAAGGACGTCGGCGGATAGTTTTCCGGCCTCAAACTCCGTAAGTACCGTGGAGACAAAACGAGCAGTAGAAAGTCGGGTGTTCTCTGCAGTAATTCCGGTATCTGCAGTAAAAGCTTCGATTATCGGTTCGATTGCGGTAATACTTGCATACATGGAGACTTTGCTCTCCATCTCTGTACTGACAGGAGCGGCAGCTTCTTTTGAACCTGTAGCAAATGCCGATCCAAGAACAAGCAGCAGCACCAACACTAAAACCAAAGACTTTTGTGTATTTTTCATGCAAACCTTCCTTTGAGGAGAACCCTCAATTGAAGGTATCATGCCCCTATACCCCGGTCAATGTTTAACCAATTCTTTTACAGAATTTTCACAAATAGACACTATAGTTGCCTGAAAAAGTAACGGTAGACGAGAATAATGGTTACTATGCAAAATCATTTGCTGCGCAATATTTGGATAATGCATCAGTGTCCTTGAGACCTCTGCTGGAAAGCAGCTGAGGTCAGTAGCGGTATTCGGCTTAAATGCAACTGGAAAATCAAAACCAATTTTGATGACTCAGATTAAAATAAGACCGATGACAAGATAATACCCATCAGCCGAACAACGCATCTTGAACCTGGCTTATAAACCACCCAGAAAGGACAAGACCTCTTTCAGGTTTTCCCTCCTCACATCGTCCTTCTCAGTCATCATCCCTTTTTTCGTCTCTTGATGTTTCGTAAAGAACGCAACCATTTTAATGATGTTCCTGTCGATGAAAGACATCTTGTTAAACACGTAACGACCACCAACAGGGAACACCGTCATAGAACGAACAATATCAGAAGGAAAACTATCATGTACCACCTTCTTGATGATTTCCCTGTTGCTCGTCCCGCTTGTAAGGATGAGCACCACCGTCTTGTCCTTGATCGAAGGCCATATTGCAGTTGCATAACGCTTGATCGAAACAAATCCGGAATGAATGCTCCCGGCCAGGACAATCACGTCAAAACCACCAAGGTTTTTTGGACACGTTGAAATACTGTACAGCTCAAACCCAGCATCCTCAGCCAACCATTGAGCATATTGCTTCGTCGAACCGTATTTTGACGTATAGATCACGATACCATTCATGCTTTTTCCTCTCTGCAGTTATAAATACCAGTAATTCCTTCAAAGCACGTTGCTAAGAGCATCCTAAACAGCAGCTGTTAATCCTGTCAATCATGAACATGTATTCTATACGCTATTACCCAACCAAAATCAAAATACTTGTCCAAACTTGCAAATCATCTGAAGCAATATGGCCGCGGTTTGTCCTTAATACGTTAGTTTAGGAGCAAAAACCATGGCAACAGTAATAAAGAGTCTTGGCATCACCGGCATCAGCGGATATCCAATGGGAGTCGAAGTAGCAATCATAGCAGGTCTGCAGACGACCAACATAGTTGGATTAGGCGACGCAGCCGTCAAGGAAGCAAAAGACAGAATGGAAGCGTGCACAGAAGAACTGGGATATGCCTATCCCACCAAGAAAGTTGTCGTCAACCTCAGTCCGAGCGACATAAAGAAAAGCGGAGCCTATCTTGACCTGCCCATGATCATCGGCATGCTGATCGAATCAGGACAACTCAAACCAAAGATTGATGACTACAAGCAGATAGCTCTTGTCGGCGGCATCAGCACCACAGGAAACCTCGTCGGGTTCAATGGGGTCCTTCCCATGGCAATCCAGGCGAGAAACCTTGGATGGGACGCCCTCATCGTCCCTCGAGACTGTGCCGATGAAGCCTCTCTCGTGGGCGGCATCCGAATCATCGCATGTGATACGGTAGGACAGGTAGCAGCCTATCTTGAACAACGGTTGTATATACAGCCGCACAAAAGAGGACAAGAAAGCAAGCTCGAAGAATCAAGCAAGAAAATTGGTGACTACTCTGATGTCGTAGGGCATGAAGAGCTGCTGCCTTATTTGGCGGCTGCCGTTGCAGGAAACCACAACCTATTACTGGTAGGCGTCCCAGGCTGTGGCAAGTCGATGATATCACGGCTGTTGCCCACCATACTGCCGCCCATGAGTGAAGAGGAGATCCTTGAAGTATCATCGATCTACAGCATAGCCGGCGAGCTTGACGGCCATGCCCTGAAGACCACCCGTCCGTTCAGAAGCCCCCACTACAACATGTCGTCACACGCCCTCATAGGAGGGGGAGTTTACGCAAAACCAGGTGAGGTAACCCTCGCCCATAGGGGAATCCTCTTTCTGGATGAATTACCCGAGTTTGGCAGAAAAACCCTCGAATCGCTGCGTCTTCCCCTTGAAGACAAGAAGGTAACCATAAGTCGTGTAAACCAGACAAACCGTTACCCCTCCGACTTCATGCTCGTCGCGGCGATGAACCCCTGTCCCTGTGGATATGCAGGAACCGACCGCTGTACCTGCACCCCTCATGCCATAGCACAGTATCGTCAACGTATATCAGGACCGATCCTCGACAGAATCGACATGCAGAAATATGTAGGAAGGGTGGAATTCACCGACGGCCACCTCATGAGCGGGAACATCAGCTCAGCTGAACTCCGTGAAACAGTGATGCTCTGTCGTGAACGACAGCTTCATCGATTCAGAAAAGGAGGCGACCCGATCACCACCAACTCTGAAATGAACAGCACGAACCTCAGGACCTACTGCTCCCTCGATGATGATTGTGCAGAGCTCTTGCAACGGACCTATGAACGAGACCAACTCTCGGTGCGCGCACGATACAAAACCATCAAACTAGCCAGAACCTTTGCAGACATCGACGCAAGCGACCGAATCAAACGACAACACCTGCTGAAAGCCTTCTTCTCACGCGACCTGGAACGGGAGATGCGCAATGTATGAACAAACACCTTACTGGATATGGCTCAACGAACTCAGAGGACTGACGCTCAAGTCAAAACGAAAGCTCGTCTCTGCCTTCGCAACACCAAAAGAGATATATCAGGCAGACCTCTCAACAATAACCCAAATCCTTCTCGAAACCTCAAAACCAAAAGAAAAAGAGCAACTGCCCTCACTATGGAACGGCAGAAACCTCCAGGAAGCAGAAACCATCCTCAAAAACAACGAAAAATACAACATCAACGTCCTCACTTCAGAAGATGCGCACTACCAGAGCCTGTACGCTACCGATCAGAAGACCCCCTTGCTTGTCTATTATAAAGGAATCATGGCCCCGATCGGATCGCCCGTCACCGCAGTCATCGGGTCGCGACACAGCACGAACTACGGACACAAGGTGACCAAGGCCGCAATAACAACCTTGGTTAACAAAAAGAACATCATCGCAAGCGGCCTCTCGTTCGGCATCGATGTCCTTGCCCATAAAACCACCTTGGACCTGAAGGGCATAACCTATGCATTCATTCCTTGCGGCCTGCACAAAGCACAACCCGTGGCACACACCAACCTCACCGAGAGAATCATAGAAACAGGAGCGGTCATAAGCCCGTATCCCTATGGAAAGGAAGCCCTCCCGTTCAGATACTTCACAAGAAACAACCTCTTAGCCTCTTGGTGTGACAGCCTGCTCATCATAGAAGCCGGAATAAACAGCGGCAGCATGTATACAGCACGCAGCGCCCTGGCAAAAGGCAAGCAAGTATTCGCCGTACCGAACAACATTCTCGAGCCCGCCAGCTCGGGAACGAACCTGCTCCTCTCAGAAGGCGCCCATGCCTATTTTGATGAAAAGCTCTTCACAACCGAAGAAGACGAACACCCCGTCCTTACCAAGCTGAAAAAACAAGCACTCACCACCGGCGAACTGAAACACAAGCTCAACACAACAGAATCCTGCCTTATGGAAACGTTGACCGAACTGGAACTCTCAGGGAAAATCATCTTCAAAGCTGACGGCAAATGGCATATCAAAGCGAGTATATGAACCATGCCAAGACGACAGAGAAATGACGCCCCCAAGACCATCCATCATGTGATCCAACGAGGCAACAACCGCAACTACATCTATGAGGAAATTCGTGACAAACGACAGTTTCTCTCCATCTTGGACGCCGCGCTCGCAAAGTATGACGCAAAACTTCTGCAGTACGTACTGATGGACAACCACTACCACCTGCTCGTCAGAGTGGGGGAATACCCCCTCTCTGATCTAATCTGGTATCTGAACAGGAAGTACAGCGTCCATTACAACCAACGCTACAACAGGACAGGAACCATCTACGGCGACAGGTACAAGAGCTACCTTATAACGGAAAAACAGAAGTTCTACAGCACCGTACGCTACATCGTCCAGAACCCCGTCAAAGCAGGCATCGTCGAAAGTGCAATCGACTACCAATTCAGCGGACACAGAGCAGTGCTCAAGAATGAAAACCAGATAGTCGACAGAGAAGCCTTGCTCAGTTACTTCTCCCCTGAAGAAAGAATAGCCCTCAAACGATACAAAACATGCACAGAAGATTCCTCATGGTCGCCGAAGATCGGCTTTGCCACCATCACCGACCCAAAAGTCGAAACAAAAGAACGTCTGGCCTACCTGCTGGACAAACTGCTCACAGAACAGGACCTCTCAAACCAGAAAAACAGACTGCTGTCAGGATACTCCTCATCCTTGCTTCGGGACGTAAGAGCCTCATTCATCACGCTGGCCGTCACAGACGGCCATACACTGAAAGACATCGCGCAGTATCTGAACGTCAGCCATGAAACCGTACGACGCATCAGCAAACGAAGCAACTGAAAGCAGAAAAGAAAATAGATCCACTGCACTGACTTGGAATTAATCGAATATGGTATCCCCAGCTACTTTCGGGTTTTGTACTAGCGAAAACTATTATGACAGCTAATGCCTAGGTGTTGTTCGGGTGAATATTAAATCGTCTAATAAAAAGCACCTATAAAATACCTAGAAAATGTTTGACGTATAGGTATTATGAGGGTATTATACTCCTAGATTAAAACAAAAGGAGATAACCATGAAAAAAAATCTGGTACTGATTCTTGCCGTGCTACTTGTTATTTCGATAACACTTCCTCTCTATTCTCAAGGTGCAAAGGATGCTGCGGTCGATACCTCTCAGTATATCTATGAAACAAAAGGCCCCGGCGGTGAATCTCCGACAGACTATACAAAGGTAGTTCTTAGTCGAGCGGAGATGGATGCAGTGAAGAAAGCTGAATACAAGGTAGCTATTCTAATGCATGAATCGTCTGATTGGGTTAATGCTGTCATTGCAGGTGCGCGTTCAATGAGTGCTGACCTCAATATGAAAGTTGTCGCAGTTACTGATGCTGGACAAGATCCTAACAAACAGCGCACCGATATAGAGACCACTCTAGCGCTTAACCCAGACATCATTATCACCTTGGTGCTCGATCCTGTCAGTGGTTCTGTTGCACTTCAGCAAGCCGTGAACAAAGGAGTGAAAGTTGTACTGATTAGCAATCTTCCCAGTAACTTTACTCATGGAAAAGACTACGTTGGTATTGTTACCGACGACCTTTTTCAGATGGGAAAAAGTGTAGCCAACATGATTGGAGAGTACTTACAGGGAAAGGGTGAAGTTGCACTAATGTTCCATGATGCAAATTACTACGTTACGAATCAACGTGACCAAGCGGTCGAAGCAGTTCTCCGACGAGACTATCCTAATATCAAGATTGTTGCTAAACGTGGTATAGTCAACGCAAATGATTCTGAAACTCTTGCTTCCGCAATTCTTACACAGTATCCCAATGTGAATGCCATCTATGCACCTTGGGACGTTCTTGCAGAAGGCGTTGTGGCAGCGGCCAGAACAACGGGAAATAAGAATGTAGGAGTTTTCACAATGGATCTTGGTGCAAACAATGTTATGGATATGGTAAAGGGTGGAAGTATGAAAGGCGTTGTAGCAGATTTTCCTTTTGTGCTCGGAGAAACTTTGATAAAGATGGGTGCTTTGAGCATGATTGGTAAAGAAACCCCTGCATTTGTTACTGTTCCCGCTATCTCAATCACCAAAGAAAATATTAATGAAGCGTGGAAGCAGTCACTGAATAGGGATTTGCCTTCAGAAATTGCTCAAGCATTGAAATAACAGCTGAAAAGCTTGTCGGATTAACCTCCGGCAAGCCTGTTTTTAAAAGGAATTAAAAGGTATGAACGACTATGCAATCGAAGCCAAAGGTATCGAAATTGGTTTCAATGGAGTCCAGATTCTTCATGATGTAGATTTTTCCGTACGAAAAGGGGAAGTGCATGCATTGGTAGGGCCGAATGGAGCTGGAAAGTCAACCCTAGTTAAGGTTCTCAACGGAGTCTATGCCAAAGATGCTGGAACCATCTCCCTTTATGGAAACCTCTGTGATTATAGTAGTACAGAGGAAGCTCTAAAGGCAGGCATTGCTATGGTATTCCAGGATTTGAGTCTGATTCCCACAATGACGGTGGCACACAATATATTCCTTAAATCAATACCGTTTCGATTTGGACCATTTATTGATGACAGAACAAGTGCAAAGCATGCACTTAAATTATTGGAAAGCATTGGGGTGAATACGGAAATTAATCCGCTTAATCTCGTTTCCAATTTAAGCATCGGACAGCAGCAGCTGGTGGAGATTGCAAAAGCTCTATCAAATGATCCTAAAATACTCATTCTCGATGAACCGACAGCCTCTCTCTCGACTTCTGAAATTGAAAGACTCTTCTCTGTTATAAACACTCTGAAACAGAAGGGTATTACTATCATATACATTACTCATTATCTGCAAGACATCTTCAAGATTTGTGATGGCGTCACAATGATCCGGGATGGAAGGGTGTTGTTTTCGAAATCAACGAAAGAAATCACTCTGGAACAAGTAGTTGTTGCTATGACCAATGATCAAGGGGGAAAAATCACTTGGGAGCATGTCAAAGGATTAAGGGACACAAAACCTCTCTTGGAAGCCGTTGGAATAACGACGCATTTCATCAACAATGTTTCTCTTTCAGTATATCCTGGAGAGATTGTAGGAATCGCAGGTTTGCTTGGAAGTGGTCGAACAGAACTGCTCCGAGCTCTATTCGGAATTGACTCAATTATTAAGGGAGAAATAAGGCTTGATGGGAAACCAATTCTCTTGCGATCAACTTCCGATGCCATAGAGCGCGGGATTGCACTTGTACCAGAAAACAGACGTGAGCAGGGTCTTGTTCTCGACTATTCAGTTTCCGAAAACTTGGTCATGCCCATCATGCATAGAATTAGACGATTATTGTTTGTTGATGAACGAAAAAAGGATTCTATTTCAAAGAGATATATCAAACAATTGGGAGTAAAGACTCAAGGACCTGGACAAGTGGTGCGTTACCTATCTGGAGGGAACCAGCAAAAAATAGTTGTTGCAAAATGTTTAGCTAGTGATTCCCGTGTTTTATTGCTTGATGACCCCACTTTTGGAGTAGATTTACAGGCAAAGCATGAAATCATGAAAATAATACATGCTTATGCAGCAAAGGGAAATGCCGTTTTGATGGTCTCCTCGGAATTTAATGAGTTAGCCGATTACTGCGATTCCGTTTATGTAATGAAACGTGGAAAGCTCTCAGAATGTATGTCTGGTTCTATGACCGAAGATAATCTTCTCTATATGGTTCAGTGATACGAGGATAAATACATGAATACTACTTTGTTGGAAAATTTTAAAACGGTGAAATGGAGAGATCTGGTAATCTACTATATCTTCCTTGGGGTCATTCTTCTTTTTTCTATACTGCTCTTTGACAAAGGATTCCTTTCAAGTACAAACTTGATGAACATAGCACGACAGACAGCTATGACTTCCATCATGGCTATCGGAATGACCTTTGTTCTTTCCACAGGAGAGATAGATCTCTCTTTTGGATCCGTAGTGGCTCTCTCGTCCATACTCACTGCCAAGATTCTCAATAGTACAGGGAGCATTTTGCTTGCCATCCTTTGTGGCCTTGTTGCTGGTGCTGTAATTGGTTTGGCAAATGGTCTATTGGTTGCAAAAATGAATATTCCATCATTTCTTGTCACTTTGGGGATGAATGGTATCGTATTAGGTCTTGCTCGATGGGTTAGTAACCTCCAGTCTATTCCGATTAACAACGATACCTTTACCTTTGTTTTTGGCTCCGGAGATATTGGGCCCCTTCCGATACTCTTTCTCTGGACAATTTGTTTAACAATAATTGGACATCTATTGCTCAAGAAAACTCCCTATGGCAGAAGGGTTTTAGCAACTGGAGGCAACAAGATTTCTGCTATGTATTCTGGCATTAAAGTTCCAAATATCAAGATTTCTGTAATGCTCCTCAATTCAACAATAGCGGCTCTTGCAGGAATTCTCTATTCTGGAAGGCTTCATGGTGCCAGATATACCTTAGGAGAGAACGATGTAATGATTGTAATTGCTGCTGTTATCATCGGTGGTACCAGTATGAATGGTGGAAAAGGTTCTGTAGTAGGATCCCTGCTTGGTGCCTTAATCATGGGAATCTTGAACAATGGTCTGATACTCATGGGCTTTTCTGTTGACCAACAGATGATTTTCCGAGGGCTTATCATTATTGTCTCCGTTGCTCTGACAATGAGGGAAAAAGTAAGATGAAGAAAACCAAAGAACAACTCAAAACAATAATTCAGTCGATGTCATCTGCAAAAAAAGCAGGACAGCTTTTCCTGCTTGCCTATCCAGGGAAAAATCCAGAGGTCATCCGACCTCTAATCGAGAGGTATGGAATCTGTGGCTGCTATATCAGTCAGGATAATGCTCAGACATTCGAAGAAGCGGAGCTGATGACGACAGTTCTTCAGAAGATGAGTATGAAAGAACAGGGAATTCCTCTGTTGCTAGGTGTGGATCAAGAGGGCGCATGGGGTGTTCTGATCCCCGAATCGCATCCTGGGCCTGGGAATATGGCGCTTAATGCTATTGATGATGTGCAAGTAATTGCATCAACATATGAGATGATAGGAACTGAAATGCTAAGTGTTGGATACAATGCAGTGCTTGGGCCCTGTTCCGATGTAAATAGTGACCCTGGGTCTCCCATCATTGGGACCCGTTCCTTTGGTCAATATCCAGAGCAAGTCGCCAAAGCCGTTTCTTTGGCTGTTCAAGGAGCAAAAAAGACAGGTATCCTTACCTGCCTTAAACATTTTCCTGGGCATGGAGCTACCCGCGGAGATACCCATAGGGAAATTCCCTTCATTGATAAGCCGTATGATTTGTTGACACAATCTGATCTTATTCCATTTAAAGCGGGTATTGAGGCAGGAGCAGAGATTGTCATGACCAGCCATATACGGTATCCCCAGATTGACAGTGAGAATCCCGCAACTCTCTCCAAGAAGATTCTTCAAGATATCTTGAGGAAGGACCTAGGGTTCTCAGGACTCATTCTGTCGGACAGTATGAATATGGGAGCTATCAGAAAAACTTATGATCCTGCAACATCAACTCTGCTGGCGCTCAAAGCTGGAGTAGATATCGTAATGCTCAGCGAAGAACATTACGATTTTGAAACCGGCGATTATCTCTTAAAACAATTATGTAGTCTTAAATTGGTTGAACAGGCAATTGAGACTGGCGTCTTAGCAGAAGATTTGGTTACCGATAAGTTACTTCGTATTCTTGATTATAAGTTTAACAAAATGCTTCTAAGTACTTCAAAGATTTCATCTCAAGCATATGAACAATATACCCAGCAGGAGTTTGATATTGCTAAGAAGGCCGTTTCTCTGTTGCAAAAACGATTTTGGCCGCTTCCGAAGAAGGGCGAGATTGTCTATATCAATGCTACTCCTGTTTCCAGCTATCACAATATGATGAACAGCCGAGGTATCGGACCAAATCAGGAGACTACTGCTTTTGACAGCTTTATTAAAGAACTAGCTGGAAATAGCTCAATTAAAGTACTCACCCATGAGCAAATATGTATTGAAGTTGAAGTTCTTACATCTGCAGCAGCATTGGTGGTGGTTACTGAGGATTACCCACTTCCAGGAGAGGACTTTGAAAAGCAGCGTCAGCAACAATTGGTACTTGAACTGTGCGCACAATACCCTGAAAAACTCATCATTGTGGGATTGAGGAGTCCCTATGAGCTTTCTCTCTATCCGAAGAATGTTACCTACCTTTGCGCCTATTCAAGCAGAACATGTTCAGCTAGAGCAGCCGCGCATGTTCTTTTGAGCAGAGAGGTGAGTACTAATCATACAAAAGTACCTGTTACAGTAAGGAATGAGGAATAGAAAATCACCGAAAACTCCTTGCAGTTGATTTGCTCTAACACCTATACTACCGATATGTTTAGCAATAATGAGAAAATACAGAAACAATCTTCTCCCAACAGTAAACAACTGCCCCAGTTAGGGGCGGTGTATATCTCAGTGCTTGAGACACTGATAGAGAAGAACAATATCTTTTTTCTAGTCTTTGACCAAACAGGAACCATACTTTACCAGAATATCCCTAATGGAAATAGGGTTAAACGAATTGAAGATCTAACTTACTTGCTTCAGCAGAAAAATATAGACAAGATTCGGAGAATCATGGACTTATCCATCAACGATGATATTGAGATCACCACCCATGATGGGTTTTTGGAGTTTGTCCTTTTCTCGAAGGCCTCTCTCCCAAACCATTTCTTTCTTCAGATAAAAATGCTCACTGATGTTGAATGCTCTCAAACAACTCAGGATAGATTGCTGGAAACTTCTCAAGAAAGCAGGAAGCAAACAGAGCAGGAAATTCAGAATATGCAAATGGTTCAAGGATTTCTATTGGAACTACAGGAACTCGAAACTATCGAGCCTACCGATGAGAATAGAAAGAGAGTGAAGGAGTACTTTCTTCCAGAGTTGGAAAATCAACAACAACAAGTGAAGGATCCTTTAACACTTATCTGTTTGGATATCATTAAAAAGAATCTTGAAGACATGGTTGATGCGTCAGGGACTATGAGAAAGTTATATAAGGTCCTTACACCTTCTGAAGTTAAGGTGGCTGAATTTATTCGGATGGGAATGTCTAGCAAGGATATTGCCAACTCCCTTGAAATAACCCAGAAGACAGTAGAAAACCATAGAAACAATCTCAGAGAGAAGTTAGGATTGAAGAACAAGGGTGTAAACCTTCAGGTTTTCCTCATGAATATGGGAGAGGATGAAGAGTTAGCCTTTTAAAATAATTAACGTTTTCAAGATTTACCATAATACCGTCAATTCTAAACTTCTACGATTGAATCTGAAATTTTTAGAAAGGTATTATTCTGCGAATGTCATGTTTGACAAAATTGCTAAGCTAAGCAATAAATAGGTAACAAATTTGTCATGTTTACAGTGAATTTGTAGGCATTTGCATTATAAATTGCTGTACTATATTCTACGGGAAACCCATCTGAAAGATATGTAACACTTTCATGAAAAATATGGGCAGTTCTATTATCGACTTGTAGTAGTGAACACTCCTCATTTGTTGGGATAATTGCAGTAATAGTTCCAAGAGTTTCAACAATTCTCTTTTCCGTTATTTCAGAATAGAGTTTATAAAATGATACATCATTTAAATCCATTAAGTTCATTTTATCCCCAACTTCTTTCGAGACATAAGCAATCATTAGTACGACTGGCTTATTTGATACAAATCTTAATCTCTTAAAATACCATACTTTATGAGTCTTTCTTAGTGGTAGGCGAAGATTCTCAACGACTTTTGGTGATGCCTCTATTAACCCTTTTTCTAATATTGTACTTGTCACATGAAAACCAGCTTGTCTAAGGCTTTCGCTGAAACCACGCTGTTCTCTACCTGCTCCTGAAGGATGGTTTGATCCTGCAACAAAAGTTCCTTTACCCTGAATTCTGATGATCAATCCTAATTTTTCTAGTTCATCCATTGAACGTCTAATTGTAATCCGACTTACCCCAAATATTTCACAAAGCTCAACTTCTGAGGGTAATAGCATTCCGTAATTCCAGCGTCCAGTTAGAATTTTTTCTTGTATATCATGAAATACTGATACATATTTGAGAGTCAATTATACAATCCATCCTTCATTAGAAATTTATGGTATAACCATAATTATTATATGCTTTCTTATACTGTCATTATTTCATGGCTTAAAGCAAGCGTAATACAATGAATATATTATAACATTTTATAGAGTTGCGATACTCATTTCTTAGTATTGTTATTCTTTTGTTATAATTCATTCTTATCTTGATTGAAAAATATTTTTAACTAATAACTATCTCATTACAATGAAAAAGGCTCCTAAAATATAACATAGAAAGCTACAAGCTTGAAACATGTAAGTTTTTATAGAGGATCCTTTAAATTCACCATACTTAATTCCCCAGAGTTGTGTCCACATTCCTGCTGTAAGACCTAATGGCCAACTTATAGCTGAGCTTAATACACCCGTTGCAAATGTATGTATTATATTCCCTCCGTAATGAAATAATCCGGATAATATACCCCAACGATGAATACTCATTGGAGCTTGAAACAATAAATGCCACTGGTTTCTTCTCGTGAGTTTGACACCGCTGGTAAGAAGCGCACCAGTGAATGCACCTGTAACCAAAACACACATGTATGGAAGGACTGATAATCCTACGGTTTGTGTGATGCTTTGCAGTCCATAGGATAGGGCCAACGTATATCCTGGAGCAAAAATTGATGCGATAATAATTATTATAATAGCCTTTTTTATTACTGTTTTATCTTTACTTAGACCTGTTTCAATTGCTTTGAGATTCTGATCATTTCGCCTACTATTCTCTGCCAATCCCACAAATACAACTGCAAATAGTAGAAATAATACAGATACAAGGATGTTTGTAAGCTTAAAATTCTCAGGAATACCTCCAATTGTTGTGGTAATCAAAGTTCCCATAAATAGACTAATTGATGCTTGTAATGGCTGAGATAAAGTTAATCCTATCAAAGTCATGACTTTTAGACTTAAGCTCATACCAACTACATAAGATATACCTCCAAAATAAATAATTATTATTTTTAAGGGATTAATATTCCATAGACGCAAGATATCTGTAAATATTAGTTTTCCTTCTATAATAAGTCCAACACTCCATACAAAAATCAATGAAACAGAAAAAAGTGTAATATAATAGGCATCAATAGGGTAATTTTTTAAATGTTTTAAAGAAATGAACCAAGTTCCCCACATTGAAGCAGCTGCAACAGCCATAAAAATTGCCAATGGTTCAGAAATTATAGGTGAGAAATTCATAATGTCTCCTTATGGAAGATAACTAAAATTTTTTAAAAGCAAACTTCAAAATTAGGTACACTAATAGTGGAAAGAACGAGAATAATAAAACCAATAAGCTAAGGCTTGGGTAGTCTTTCAGAATTACTAAAGAACTGTGCTCTCCTAGCGAAAATCTTCTACTATTTTCCACCTCACCAAATTTTAATTTTATACCAAAAAATGAGATATCGGGGTCATCAGTAGACAATGGAAGAATCGAGTAACCCAGTTTGCTTCCTGCCGTCTGAAGTACTTTGAATCCAGAAAGTGAATACTCTGTTCCATTAAGCTGTAACGTTTTAGTTTCAATGTCTTGATTGATGGGGATCCATATTTGCGTTTGATCCCTGACTGTCGTCTGTTGGGGATTAACCAGCGTTTCATATGCAAATCTTTCATATTGCTTATAACGATACGGTTGAAAATAGAGAGTACTTGATTTCGTTGTAAACAGTGTTTTCTTTGAGTCTGGAAAATCAACAGGAACAGTCCACCGATTCTCTTCAAATACTTTAAAACCTCCAGCCTCAAGTGATTCTGTAAACATTATCAATGTTTTTCTTGAATCTCTAAGCTCGGTTCTATTTTCATCTTCAACCCAAATTGTATACTTTCCCTCAGATAGAAGCAGGGGGAATCCAATATTTATCTCAGTTGAGACTATAGAGAGATTGTCCGGAGGAATTGGCACTACAGGAAAAGATGCAAGTTGCTCTTCACTCAATCCGGTCGTTCTACTTAGTTGTAGCAATGCATTTACCGAATTATTATAGTTTTGTAACTCAATATTATACTCATAGACAGCATTGTTATAGGCTTGTTGAAGTTTCGTGAAGCGTTGCTGCATTAGGAAGGCCTCATCACCCCAGTATATTGCAATAGTATTGGGAATATCTTTCATATCATATTGGATGATATATGGTTGGCTCTCAATTTCCTGGATTTGACCATTACTACTCTTTATTAGTAGCTTCCCAGAAACTACAGTATTTCTAGTAGCCCAATCAGCTTTATACTCACTAGTTAAAGGCCAGTAGTATAGACTAGTTTCTCGAAAGACTAGTGCGTTCATCGAATCGGCAATTAAATACATATTCTTTGATTTCGGAGGAATAATGGTACTGTTATATCCAACCCCATCATAGAAATTTAAAGCATAGATGTTATCATATGTTTGCTGATTTCCATATATATTACTATTTAGAATTGTTATATATGCTATAAGTACTATTAGCGTTTTCATGTAAGCTTCCTTGATAATCTTTCTTTTGCCAAAAAGAAAAGAATAATGTCCACCACTAGCATTATTATCAGGAACAAGACAGTTAATGTCGTTCTATTCCTATCGATAGATTGAATTAAAAACATAAAAGTATAGGGAGAAATGAATCGGGATAAAGAAAATAGAAAACTGAAGACATCTCTAAAGAACCTAAAAATGTCAACATCTGTGAGCTTAATAGGAACAAGGTACTTGCTCACTACAGTATGGGCAAAAATGATAGCAATTAATAAGAGTTGAACTATTAAAATACTCCAAATAGAGTTTCTTTCTTTCTCTCTTTTGATTACAAGGACTAATCCCAATAGAAATATTGTCTCAACCACCACCATTCCAAGAATTAATTCTATGACTGCCTTACCAGTTACGGGAATACCAGTGAACATATAGAGTGCAAGAAGCCAAAAAATTGGCAGTATCAATGTCATAATCACATTAATAATGGTATAGGTAATAACAATACTGAGGAGGTAGCATACATCATCCACGGGACCATATAGGTATGTTTCATAGATTCTGCTATCAAAATCTTTTGCTATTTTGGTCATAGAAAGAAAAGTAAGAAATATTGATAGCAGACAGGTACTTACGAAAATTGGCATTGAGTATAATCCACTAGAAATAATAAACATGTCCTTATGAATCGTCTTGATAGTATTAAGTGAAAAAATCGAAAATAATAGCATAGTAGCTGAAGCGAGTAACCAAATATCAACTCGACTAAGGTGACTAATTAGGAAATGCCTTATGAGAATTCTTGTAGATTTCCACCTTTCTTCAGACTTCATTAATTTCCACCTCTTTATAATTCATAACTTTAGAGTATAGCTGTTGAATTTTTGGTTCCTCATAGGATAAAGAGAGAATACCAACTTTATATTCTAATACTTTTTTAGCTAAGTCCTTCCTGAAACCAGAAATCGAAGAGGGAATTGTAAACTCGATGATTGTTTCAGACTTTAAACGATAACTTGTTATTGAAAGTTCTGATAGAATTTTTAAAAAGAGAGGAACGTTCTCCTTTAATACTTGCACTTTACCTACCTTGTCAATATTGAAGGATTCCCACACATCCTCTTTCTTCCCTACGGCCTTACAGACACCCTGATGAATAATTAGGACATCATCGACTAAATCATCCAAGTCGCTGAGAATATGTGAAGACAGAATAAGTGTTGTGCCTTTACTCTTGATTTTTTTAAGCAAGTTCATTGTTAAGGATATACCAATTGGATCTAAGCCAGAAAACAGTTCATCTATAATTAAAATTTTAGGATTATGAAGTACAGCTTGAATAATGTTAAGCTTTCTTTTCATACCAGTAGAATATTCTCTGATTTTCTTATGTGCAGCATCTCCCAACTCCATGTACTCCAGCAAGGAAACTATCCTTTCATCTGGATTATCGACTTCATAAAGCTCTGAAAAGAATCGCAAATACTCTATAGCCGTAACGTCCAGCATGAAATTTTGTTCTTCCAATACTACCCCAATCTGTCGCTTAAGGGAAAATGATGAGTTCTTAATTGTCTGATTCCAAATTTTAACGCTTCCTCGTGTTGGGGGAATTACACCGAGAGTCATCCTAATCAGAGTGGTTTTCCCTGCACCATTAGGACCTAGTATTGCAAGGCTTCTCCCTTCTTCAAGTATGTATGAAAATGGGAAAAGCACAGTCCTGTTCGAGTATACTTTGGAAATTGAATCGAATTCTATCATCAAAGTTCCTGTATTGAGTCAAGTAATTGCTCAAGGTATATATTTGCTTGCATTCTCATTTTATCTTCCCAAAATGCAATTCCAGGGACTTGAATCATAAAGGTTGCAGATACCGTTCCCATAGCTGCAGCCATTTTTACATCTTTATATTTTTCCCATCCAACGGCAGTGCCTCCTGCATAACTATTTCCACACCCAGTAGGATCAATACGTGGTACTTCAATTATTGGTATATGGTATATTTTGTCATTTATCGCATCCCATCCATAAGACCCTCTTCTCCCATCACGAAGAGTTATGCATGTTGCTCCTCTCTTTATCCACCACTTCATTACATGCAACGGATCAGTCTCACCTGAAAAACCACACGCTGTAGGCCAATCAGGAGAAATACAGTCCACATTTGGCATAAACGATATTATTTCTTCCTTATTTGTCCATTGATGTACATCAACCAAAGGCTCGAAGGACAGAATGGATCCTTTCTTTTTCATTTCTAAAGCCTGAATCATCATGTTTTCATCAACATATTCTGTAATTAAGTGCATTACTTTGGGATTTGTGTATTCGGGAGCGAGTTGGATATCATTTGCTACCTAAAATCTCGTAATTTTATAGTTACTTATTGATATTTCGATAATATATAGCGAATAAGAAGTTGACTGGTGGAGTGTAACTAACTATAATTATAGTTAGTTACAGGAGGCCACCATGTCGAGCATTGTATTCCAGCACCACTCAAATGGTACCGATTACGCATACATGTCTTCTTCCTATTGGGATGCCAAGAAAAAGGCGCCCAGAACCCGTATGATCTGCATAGGCAAGAAAGATCCTCGCACCGGTGAGATCGTCTACAACAAGAGGTGGAAGGAGCTGCAGGCAAAGAAGGAGCAGAGGACCGGCACCGATGCACCTCCTGCCGTCTCATCCACGCTCAGCGTCGGTCCTTCCATCCTGCTTGATGCAGTGACAAAAAGGCTTGGGATGAAACGGTCTTTATTGAAGGGGTTTGATGCAGAGACCACCAGCCAGCTGCTGGCACTTGCATGGTTTTTTGCTTCCTCCCCCGCCCAAAGGGCATATCTTGCAGAAGGGTGGATGGAATCCCATCGCTGTCCCCACCATCAAAGCCCCCTGACAAGCCCGAGAATCACACAGCTGCTGCAATCGATCAGCCGGGACCAGATACTCACCTTCTTCAAGAGCTGGCTGAGACGATCCACCGAAAAGGAATACCTGTGCTTCGACATCAGCAGTGTCTCGAGCTATGGGACACACAACCCCTACGAGGAGTACGGCTACAACAGGGATGGGGAGTCCCTGCCCCAGATCAACATAGCCCTGCTTTCAGGGATGGACAGCCAGATCCCTTTCTACTATGAGATACTGCCCGGGTCCCTCCACGACGTCTCATCATTGTCCACATTCGTAGCCATGCTGTGCAAACTGGGGATGAAGAAGGTCTCGCTGATGATGGACAAGGGCTTCTACAGCCAGAAGAACCTCTCGCTGCTGCTTGAGGGCGACATGCATTTCACCCTGCCGGTACCGAAGAACGTTGCCCGGGTGAAGAAGTATATCGACCAGGACAGAGACGACCTTGAGCTTCCCCAGAACATTCTCTTCTCCGATGAGCGCTCGACCGTCTACGGGATAACCCATAGGGCGAAACTTGACGGAAGGAGACTTTACTACCATGTATATACCGACACTGCCATGCGCATCGAGCATGTGGCGAAGTTCAACTGCTATGTCCTCGAGCTTTCAAGGGAACTCGAGTCCCGAGAGCTTGTGGAGGCCCATGCAGAGGACTACTCCCTTTTCTTTACCGTCAAGGAGACACCGGTGCGGGGACGGAAGGTCATCTGGAAGAACGACGTGATCAAATCCTACCGGGACCGATATGTAGGATACTGGGCCTTGGTGACAAGCTGCGAAGCTGATGCCCGTACTGCACTCATGCAGTACAGAAGACGGGATAGCGTTGAGAAGCAGTTTGACAATCTCAAGAATATGATCGATGGGAACCGATTGAGGACCAAGGGCTCTGTCTCCAATGAATCCATCGTCTTCATCCGATTCCTCTCGCTCATCATTACCGAACACATAAGGAAAGTGCTCCGCGATACACCCATTGATGCCGAGCAGAAAAATCCAAAGACCTGGATCAGCCGCTATACTGTCCCCGAGGTCTTCAACCGATTGGAGTCGTACACTGAGGTTGTGTTCAAGAATACCTACAAGCCGATTCATCCGGAGAAGACTAAAGCTCAGCGGCAAATATTTGAGATTTTCGAACTCGATTCATAGGTCCTAACTATAATTTTTTGAGATTTCAGGTTGCTAGTAATTTACTTAAATTACTCCTAAACTGAGCGAATATTGCCTGTCTTTCTTCTGAGGCGAAGTTGACATAATCATTTTCATCATAAAACATTGAACTTTGAAGAGTAGGAAGCCCAATGTACTTCTGAACTCCATCCAAATCTACCTTAATTCCATCAAGTTTGTTTTGTACACTTTGTGGAAAATAATCACCGATCCTAGTAACTAACCCAACAGAATCATCCCAGACTCTTGCTCCAAAAGCTCCCTGAGGACCACCTCCACCTAGCTGATTATTAATAATCTCTCCAGATAAAAGTTTAATGCTGTCAATTATTATCTTTCCATAAATCACATAATCAATCATAACTTGCTCCAAATATCAGTATCTGTCAGAAACATTGCTCTTTTATGCTTTTCAGCAACAATTGCAGCAATCAAAGTAAATGGAATGAATTGAGTTAAAGGTGAAAGCCATTCATCATAAGGGCCGTATAGAATTATTGTGGTATCTCCTATGGCAATATCTTTTATTTTTTCAGGAGCAATAACAACAATTTTATGGCCTAGAGCTCCTGCTGATATTGCAAGGGTCTCTGCTCGTTTATATGTTGGGCCTGGGTTTAGATGAACTACCAATAAAGAAGTAAGTGGATAGGCAAAACCCTCGACATGGTTCCATTCCTCCATATCTTGGCCAAATGCATAGACGCCACTTGTTTCCACAAATTTGGCTGCCTCAAACATAGCGGTTCCATGGCTTGGTCCTGTTCCCGTAAAGGCTATAAATGAATCATCAAGGAAATTAGCAATTAGCTTACTTTTCTCTCTTGCTTCATCAATTGTTTTTTCGACACTATTGGCGGTTTCCTTGAGAAACTGAACTATGTTGTCTCTATGTATTAAGCAATTTGTTACTTTAGTTTCTATAATCTCACAGGCTATAGCTAATAGACCTACCATCGACGCTACATAGGTACGAATCCCAGGAGTTCTTCCTAATTCCTCGATTTGAACAGATAATTTTTCTGTTGCTACTTTTTCAATTTGGCCATCTAGTTTTCCGCATACACTCACAACGTGGCTATTCGGAAATGCTTCCCTAAACTTAACCATCGCATCAACAACAAAAGGAGAGCTTCCTGATGCACTGACTCCAATTAAAAGACTGGTTTCTGCTTGCTCTTTAGTAATTCCTTCAATGATATACTGAGTGAACTCAAAGGCGGGTACTGGTTGATAATCAATTCCGGTAATATCTCTAAAAGCATATTCTATCGCTTTGGCAGCATACAAAGAATCTCCATCACCAATTACATAAACAGTATGTAGTTTTTGTAAAAATGAGGCATCCATAAATATGGGTCGCTGATTCATAATTGAAGGGAGTTCATCTGAATATAGCTTCTTGAACGTTTTCATTTGATCATATACGAGATTTGGTGATTTATATTCCATCGTTAGCGTGCCTCCTCAGTGTTTAAAAAAGTAATCCAAACTTCTCGTTCTCTAGGTCCATCAAATTCTGCGAATAGAATTCCTTGAGAGCCCCCAATACAGAGAGAGCCATTTTCCACCAAAACGGTTTCTGAATTCCCCACAAGTACAGATTTAATATGCCCAGCGGCGTCAGAAGGAGTATCAAATTGGTGATGGAAATCTATTCTCGTAGGGACCAAACTGCGTATAGTGTCCATGATGTCTAATAAAGTTTTTGGATCTAAATATGAATTAATAAATAGTCCTGCTGTTGAGTGTGGATTGTAAATTATACAAACACCAGTCTTGAGTCCACGTTTTGAAATAACTTCTTGTATCATCTGATTAAGATTCAAGCATTCGTATTGCATATTTGATTTGATTTTAATTATTTCTATCATATTACATTTCCTCTTTTAGTCGCTTGCTTAGCGCTTGTCTGCTATCTTTGATTTCAACATTGTCAGACATGAACATCATTCGTTCCAATCTTTCTGCATAGGCAATTGCAAAGGGGATTGATGGAATATACATAAGCAAATTAGAAAAGAGTTCATCATAAACCTCATAGATAGGTATGCAAACATCAACTGTCTCGGTTATAAATCGATCATCAGGATTGTCTGTCAAGCAAATTATATGATGACCTATAGTTTTGGCTACTTTTATCATTTTCTTTGCATGTATAAAGCTTTTTCCCATTGGAGCAACAACAAGCACAGTTGAATCTAGTGGATATGCGAACCTCTCTACATGCAACCACTCTTCTAAATCTTGACTGGTTGCATTCAATCCTGCAATTTCAACAAATTTTGCAGCACTAAATAATGCCGTCCCATAATTGTTTCCACTTCCAACAACCGTAAAAACGTTTCTCAACGGTAAAGCCTTAATTTTTTCAATCAGCTGAAGACTATTATTTATAACTTTCTCAACATGAGGAGCCAGCAATGGAATGCTCGAGCGTACTGCATTTGCTTCGTGAAGATGTATTTTTCCTTGCAACTCGCCTAATCGAAGGGCAATACCGAGTAGTCCGAATAATGAAGCTGTATAGGATCGTATACCAGGAGCAGTGCCCTTATCAGGAATTGATACATCTATAACTTTATCTGCAACTCTTGCCACTGAAGAATCTGGATTACCACAGATTACGAATATTTTTGAACCAGGGACACTCTTTCTTCCTTCCTGTAAAGCTTGGACGACACGCTTTGATTCACCAGATGCAGAAATACCCAGAATCAGTGTTTGACCAGGACTGTATTCTTTTATAAAAGCATGTTCATATGCGAAAAACCGCATTGATTGAACAACCTTATATATACAGCTCGTGTAACGCTGAAAAGTTTGAACGGAAGCCATACCAGCAAAATATGAATCTCCATTTCCGACTATAATGACTTGCTTAATTCCAAGCAAATCAGAAGCATTTAAAGTGTTTCTTATTTTATGGTCAATAATTGAAAAGTTTGATTTATATAATTCAGGTAGACTAAATAATTGATTTCTTGCTAAATCCAGATCTAATGGCATTTCATAACTCCTTCTCAGAGACTTCTTACAATTCCTACATACTCTTTAACAATGTTAGATTCTATGAATCCACCCCATTTCCCACCTTCAAAACAACTTCCAACAAGGACTCCATCAGCTTCTTTCATTCTCCTCGATACATTTTCCAAATCGGTTCCCCCTCCAAGTATCACGGGAATATTTGAGAACTTTGACTTAATGTCATGTACCATCTTGTTGTTAATGTCTTCATCTGAATGGAGAACTTCAACTGCATTTGCTCCAACTGTAGTAGCAGTTCTAGCGGATGCCAACAGAGTAGAGCTGTCGTATTTTCCTTTAAAATGATATCCCTGTATTTCGGCTATCATAGAAACGTTCATTGCATTTATATGTCTGCGATACGATTGAATCATATAGGGGTCAGCGTTTATTACTCCAAACGGAGAATCTGTTGTCCCAACCATTGCTGTACACCGTGTGAAATCAGCTTTACATACTTTTGCAATAGCTAAGGAGGGGGTGATACAATTCCACATGAGTTGTACCCCTATTTTAAAATCAAGTCCGGTAGTAATTTTACTTACTTCATGTGCAATAACGGTCATTCCTGCCACACGAGCATAATCAGTATCGTCTCCCGATGGATAGATCCTATCTACCGACTGTAATAAACACCCATCTGCTCCGCCATCAATCAAAGCTTGAGTGTCGCGCAAGGCTTTTTCAATTGATTCTTCCAAATCACCTTCATTATATAGTGGTGTAGCAGGTAGCGGCTTTAAATGAACCAGTCCTATAACTAATTTCTTGCTTTTTAGATTTGTAAACAATTTTCAGCTCCTTTTTATCCTTTAATTCCTGTGCTAGCAACGCTATCGTAAAAATATTTTTGTGCGAAAAGAAATAAGAGAATCACTGGCAAGGACGCAAGTACCATCGTTGCAAATACTGCCCCCCAGTTCTGTGCTCGATCAGTAAATTGTGCAGCTATTGCAACTTGGATCGGCTGTAATCTAGTTCTATTTATTGCAATAAGCGGCCAAAAATATTCGTTCCAAATAAATTGAAATTCCATCAAGCCAACGGTTAATAATCCTGGAATACAATTGGGGAGTATGACTCTCCACAGAATTTGAAATCTATTTGCTCCATCAACTATGGCAGCTTCATCAAGCTCATAGGGAATATCAGAAATGAATTGAATGAGTAGAAATACGACAAAAGGGCTAGAGTACCAAGGAACAACTAATGCCCAAAAGGTATTAATCAAACCAAGGAAGTCTGCAACAAAATATAAGGGAACAGTTACAACTTGCTGGGGAATCATCATTGTCGCAACAACAAGCACAAGAAGAATATTTTTTTTGGGGAAAGGTAGTCGTGCAAAGAAGTATGCAGCTGCAGTACTTACCAACATGGAGATCCCCACTACAGCAAGGGATGAATAGAGACTGATTGCCAAATTTCTAGTTATATTAACTCCCTGGTATCGAGCTGTATCCGTCATGCCAAGAGAGTAGAGATACCCATTCATTGTAAAATCTTCAATTGTAAAAAAACTCTTAAGAGAAAAAGGATAAGCGTTAGTCCAAATAGCTTGTGTGTTTCTAAAACTATTACCTAATACATATGCCATAGGAAAAATAAAGATAATTGTGATCAAACAGAAAAATATAACATAGAGAATGTTTGTAGCTATTCTTTTACTTTTTTTTGCAATCAACATACTCTTTCCTCCCTTAATAATCTCGCTTAAACATTCTCATTTGGATAATGCTAACTAATAAGAGGATTACCAAGAGAATAATGGACATTGAAATGGCATACCCCATTCTTCCAAAATTAAAACCGATATTATATATATGATAGACAATTACGTTCGTAGACCTGTTCGGGCCTCCTCCTGTCAATGTTTGTATTGGTACAAAGGATTGAAAGGCCTGGAGTGTAGCCCAGATGGTAATGAACATAATCTGTCTAGATATCATGGGCAGTGTAATGCTCCAATAAATTCTAAATGATGAAGCCCCATCTATGTATGCTGATTCATAAAGAGATTTATCAACACCCTTAAGTCCTGCTACGATGATAATCATGCTGTATCCGACATTTTTCCATACTGATATCAATGCAACAGTGGGAAGTGCGGTTCTTGCATTCATAAGAAAAGGAACTCGAGAGAAACCAAGATTGTTCAGTATGGCATTAACCATGCCTACATCTCTATTTAGAAGCATTCCCCAGACTATAGAAACTACAACAAATGACGTTACAACTGGAATAAAAATGATTGCTCTGAGAAAATTTACACCTGGCTTTGTCATCGATACGAAATTGCCAAGAATCAAAGCAAGAAAAACCACAGATGGCACATATATTATAAAATATTGTAGAGTTACTCTCATAGATTGTAAAAATGCAGTATCTTTGAGTAAAGAACTGTAATTTTCTAAACCAATAAAGCCCCTGTAGCCTCCTAGCAAGCTATAATTATAAAAGCTTGTTCTCAATGCCCAAAATATTGGTAAGTATCTAAAAACTATAAAATTCAGTAACGCAGGCAAAACAAATAATATCAATAATAGTTTTGAAGCTCTTAAACTAGAGTTGCAAGTTTTCATTTATGCTACCTTGTTAATTTATTTGAGGAGGAGAATAAATACTCCTCCTCTTGATTCATCTACACGTTATTGATTCCATCCCTTATACTGCTGGGCGGATTTGGTCATTTCTGCTGCGTATCTCTTTGCAAGGCCTGCAACATCTCTTTCTCCAGCCATCAAACTTCTCCAGAATTCAGTAAATAGTGTGTTGTATTCGGTATATGCTGGTGTAGCAATTCTCGGTACGCCAGCTTTCTGGAAGTATTCAACAAGCAAATGTCTCGGATTATTAGGATCCACAAATTCATCTATTGTATTGTATAGATTGACGTTTGCTGGGAACTGATTCTTGTATTTCCATACATATTTTGCACCTGCATCACTTGAGGCAAACTTTATGAAGGCCAAGGCTTCATCGAAATTTCTTGTTGTTTCAAGAATGCCATAATGCCAAGAACCAGTATGACAAATTGGGGTTGTCCAATATGTAGGCTCCATAGCACCCATATTAAAATCAGGAAATAAATCTTTCTGTGTTCCGATAATCATATCCTGATAGAAATGGGTTGCAGACAGTCCTGCAAACATCTGATTTGTGATTTCTTGTGCGGATTTTACTTTATACTTATAGACCATGTCCTGCTGGAACTGATAGGCAGCAATTGCTTCAGGAGAATCAAAATAACCTGAAAAAGTTATGCCATCATCGGCTACTAGCTTATACGCATTTGAGCCTTTTTCTCCTGCACTGCGACCAACAATACCGTAGAAATAATCCCATGGTCCGTCAGTGTTTACCCCGAAAACTTCAGGTGTTCCATCTCCATCTCTATCAATAGTCAATTTTTTGAAATTGGTTAAAGCATCACCATCTGGTCCAAGCTTCCAACCATCCGTGCTGCTTGTATCAATTCCAGCCTGCTTGAACATATCGACGTTATACCAAAGCAATTGAGCAGATTGAACTAGTGGAGGGCCATAAAATCTACCAGCATAGGATCCTTCTTCAACTGATTGAGGAGCCCACGTCTTCAACTCTTCTTTGGAAAAATAGTTGCTCAAATCTTTAATTACATTATTGAATGCGAAGTGGCGAATGTTTGGTCCATCAATCATTGCAATATCAACATCTGATCTCGTAGCTACAGCACGTGTGATTGAAGGAAAGAGTTCTGCAAAGGGCTTGACATCGAACTCAACATTTACATGAGAATATTTCCCATTTTCGATTGTGCGAAACTCTGCTACGATATCTCTGAATGCCATAGCTTCTAGTGGGTCATCAATTTTCAGAACTCGTAGAGTTACAGGCCTTGGCCCTTGTGTCGTAGTTCTTGCTTCTGATCCTCCTTGTGCGTAAAGGCTGACAGCAATTACGATCAATAGTAGTAAAATCAAACCTTTTTTCATGTTATCCTCCTTTTGGATAATACAACTGATTATAACATATACGTTATATCACAAGTTTGAATATGTCAATTTTTATTTTTGATATATTACTGCAATAAAGAAAATATTTGATAATAAGTAAGTGTTAAATACTTTAAATAAAAAAAATTAGAATTACTATAATATTCTATTGGAACTGATTTGTATGAAGATCCGTTATTTCTTTCTTTTTATTCTGCAAAGTACCTCTTAAGATTCGGATTGGCTTTCTTTCGATGTGAGCTATCTTGATAATGGAAAATTTCATCTCTTCATGATCATGAACAAGAGCATCAAAAGGGTTTTGAGTCATTGAAAAAGAAACAATTATTACAAGAATAGAACAATACGACGACATTTAGTTTTCTCTATGTGATGTTACGAAATTTCTGAAATACGGCCATGCACTGTCTCTCAGTTCAATGCTGCGAAAGGCACGTTGTTTTTAAGCCTCATCACAAATAGTACTCACAACACCAAAACTGTCCAGCAAGCTGAATCAAACCCATCACGTACGGCTCTTTCTCTCTATAAAGGAAAAACACACTGTTGTCAGAATGGGATCATCGAGACGCAGTGAATCAAACAGGAGATCAGACGTGAGAATAAAACAGAAAGCAGAAACATATATGAAGACCATGTTCGGTACAGCAACCGCCTCTCTTCATAAAGAGCAACTTGAATGCCTCAAGCAGCTTCTCAAGGGAAAACGGGTACTTGTTGTGCAACACCCCGGCTGGGGAAAACGAACGGTCTGTTTTTTGGCCACGAAACTCATCCGAGAACAAGCTGGAGGACCGACGCTCGTAATCTCGCCCTTGACGTCAGCAGTGAGGAACCACCTTGAAGTTGCCAGCCGAATCGGCATAACAAGTCGAATCATCAAAGGAACAAGCAGTGAAGCATGCAAACAGGTCCAAAGCGAGTTGAAGTCGAATCAAGTGGATCTTCTCATAGTCTCACCGAAACAAGTATCTGATTACGACGTACGGCAGACGGTATTGGCTCAGATGGACAACACAATCGGAATGCTCGTCATTGGTGAAGTGCATTGCATCTCAGAGTGGAGCCATGATTTTCGACCCGAATATCGCTACCTTGCGCACTTTCTTCAAGCCATCGGAGCCGACGTACCAGTTTTAGCAACAACGGCAACCGCTAAAAACAGAGTTGTAGACGACATACTGACACAATTGGGCAGCAATGCCGTCCTGCAAAGAGGAACGTTGGCCTACAAAGGCCTGAAACTGCAGAATATCACCATACCCGGCTGTGCACAGCGGTTGGCATGGCTGGCAAAAACCATCCCGACGCTCAAAGGCAACGGCATAGTCTATACGCACAATCAGCGTGTCGGCGAGCAGGTAACCAACTATCTTAGAGCCAACGGCGTTGAAGCCAAGATGTACTATACAGAGATAACGGACGGTGAAGATAAAAGATCATTCAGGGAGAAACTTGAACAACAACTTCTGAACAATGAAATCAAAGTGCTGGTTGCAACGGTCTCTTGTTTGTTGGGCGTTGACGAATCGAACCTCGGCTTTGTCATCCACTACCAACGACCGGCTTCCGTGGTGCATTACTACCAGCAGCTTGCCTGCTGTGGCCGCACCCCGGATGAATCGTATGGCGTCTTGCTCTGTGGTGAGGAGGATGGTCAAATTGCCGAGTACTTTTTAAAAAAGACAATCCCACCTCAACAGCACGTCCCTCAGATCCTTCGCGCACTTGAAGCGTCGAACGAAGGACTCACTATAGCAGAGATGCAACACGTCCTGAACCTGAGAAAGAACCAAATCGAGAAAGCGATAACCTATCTGAGTACCGAAAAGTCCTCGCCTGTTACGAAGGTCGGATCAAAATGGCACGTAAAGGCAACCTGTACCCCTTATAAGGTAGATAGAGAACACGTACAGGACATCATAGAAGTACAACATACACAGCAACGGCAGATGCTTCAGTACATGCACAGCTCCGAGTGCCTTATGGCGTTTTTGCAAACAGCTCTGGATGAGCCTTCCCCGACAGCTTGTGGACGATGCAGAAACTGCGATTCTGCTCTGCAACTGGATGAAACCTATGACGATGAGTTGGTCAAAAAGGCAGAGCAGTTGCTTCGCACAAGCTATCAAACGATTCTTCCTAAAAAACAGTGGCCGGCCAAAGACATGTTTACTCGATCACCCTTAAGTGGATTTCGAATAGTGAAAGAACAACGAGCTCAAGAAGGCCGTGCATTAAGCCTCTGGCATGATGGTGGTTGGGGACGGCTTGTAGCGACAGACATGCGGCAGGCCAACCGATTTTGTGATGAACTGGTAGAAGCTTGCAGGACGATGCTGCACACGTGGTCCCCCGATCCGTTTCCCCAATGGGTAACCTGCGTCCCGTCATTGCGCAACCCTACGCTGGTACCCGAGTTTGCAGCAAGACTAGCGAAGGTTCTCAACGTGCCCTTTGTCCCGTGCATCGAAAAAACATGCGTCAATGCTCAACAGAAATATAGGGAAAACAGCTACCAGCAAGTCAAGAACCTCGATGGGGCGTTTACGATTCATCTTCAACCCCAAGACCGTCGGCCATGTCTGCTCGTCGATGACGTCCTGGATTCAGGATGGACCTTTACGGTAGTATCGGCCTTGCTCGGGCAAGCTGGGTGTCCAGCGGTATATCCGATGGCCCTAGCAGTGAACTCTCCGAGGATGAGTTGAAGAGAAAACGGGTTCTTTCATCTACTTTAAAAAATGAAGAATAAAATTAAAACTTTTGGTGTCTATTTTTCTTGACAAGTGCAAGATGCATATTATGTAAATAAGGTGTTTCCAATATTCTCTGTCACAGATCTACGTCATGACTTGATAGACCGAGCACGCAAAATGTCCGGTATGCGTACGCCAAAGCATCCTTGGCAATATATGACTGATCTGGAAATGCTTCGGAGTGCTGGACTTATACTTACAGATACCTCAACAGGGAACGAAGGGATCACACTTGCTGCAATCCTCTTATTTGGACCGGATGCCTTGATCGTGTCAGCTCTGGCCCATCATAAGACTGATGCCATATTTCGAGTTTTCAACACAGATCGCTATGATGATAGAGATGTAATAATCACAAACCTATTTGAAAGTTATGATCGATTGATTGCCTTTGGGCAAAAGCATTTAAATGATCTATTTGTTACAGAAGGTATGCAAAGCATTAGTGCACGAGATAAGATACTTCGAGAGATTGTTTCCAACTCTTTAGCTCATAGGAATTATGCTAATGCCTATGTAGCAAAGTTGGTGATTGAGAAAGATCGTATTTTTACCGAAAACAGCAATCGTTCACATGGATTCGGGAATTTAGATCCTTCATCATTCGAACCTTTCCCTAAGAATCCTCCAATTTCAAAAGTATTTCGCGAAGTTGGTTTAGCTGATGAGTTGGGTTCTGGGATGCGAAATACATATAAGTATACAAAGTTATATAGTGGAGCAGAGCCAACTTTTTGTGAAGGAGATGTGTTCAGGATTATCGTGCCTTTACATGAGGCCGCTACCGTTGTAGTTGGCCCTTCTAAAGTTCCAAAGTCTCATGATGACACTTTGGATGACACTTTGGATGACACTTTGGAACTAAGAATACTTTCGCTGATACAAAAGACCCCCCGAATCAATCAACGTGAGCTTTCTGATCAGCTTGCAACCTCTCTGTCTACAATTAAGCGCGTTATGACCGGCATGATACAGGCCGATGTGCTTACCCGTAAAGGCGGTAAGCGCTATGGCCACTGGGAAATAAACGTAAAAGAATAGAGGGTGGAATGAATATGCGAGTATGTGCTTTCAGGAAGCTGCTCTTCTGCTGGAAACGACTTCAGTATCAAGGCTTCAAACATCCAATCGGTACAACATACACGCCATTTTCTCTACGGTGGGCAAATCCTGTTGTTGTCAGAACCATGAGAAAATCTGGAATCTTCTGATTTGAAGCTGCTATTTTCTTTGCCAACCAAAGCCCTGGGGCAATCAGGTCGTGTATCTGTTGCCCAAATTTCAATGGTAGGGTTCTAGGTTCTCATTGAGGGCTTTGTGCAGCAATAAGTAACGATAAGAAAGGTGCGCAGACTTGTTACCGACCCCTTTATCCTTGTGCCTGTTGTAAGTATCCTGATCGGTCTTACGCTCAATACTCTAAATGTACTTGCTAGGCTGAGGTTCTACGACATCCCTGAGCTGATCATTGCAAAACTCGGAAAGAGCAAAACAGCAGAGAACACTATGGGTCGTTGAGCAGCTGAAAAGAAAGAAATTCTATCAGAGGCCAGTTAGAGAGAGAAGTCTGCCTGTTTCTTCGGCTATTTCCTAGATGCTTGCAAGGACGCCTATAGCTATCCCGTGTGAGAGAACAGCTGAGACAAGACCGAACTTCATAGCTAGTAAAGCACAGATAATTCCTTCCCACAGTACGAACAGGATCAATGAGAGCCCTGCATCAGTTACAGTAAAGGCCAAGAAGAGGTGGCATATTGCAAAGAAGAGCCCCGATGCAAGAGCTGCATTGCTCTTGGAGAGATCTTTCAATCGCAGCCAATGCAAGAGGTACCCCCTGAACAGCAGCTCCTCGAGCAGGTTTCCACACAGTGCAAGGAACAGAATCATGGGAATCAATCCTAGAGGGACTGCTCCTCCTCGTTCTGCTTGCCCAATTCCCCTATCCTGAGTTTATGACCAGTTTACTCAAATGTGCTTAAAAAACTGCAAATGGGAATCCCAGATGCAGTTTTTCAATGATTTCGAATGAATACATTTGTCCCCTTAGAATTTGTTATCCATGAGGTTC
>Ga0334890_1000684_pt1 | contig 56821 bp, 59 predicted proteins | sample GraSluR1_MG_3_FD_207220 | JGI IMG/M metagenome (GOLD analysis project Ga0334890, IMG submission 207220) | Sludge microbial communities from methane-producing bioreactor in Wageningen University, Netherlands - Granular Sludge_31_08-R1 | ecosystem: Engineered > Bioreactor > Anaerobic >... | reverse complement strand
ATTCAAACAACGCCCGGATCTCTCTGGCTCTGTGGGTAAAAAAAGTTTCTCATCTGGGGAAGGACAAAATGGAGCGAAAGGCGTCGGACGCCATAATACCACGGCATCTCCGCCGCCCCTCCCCCCCACTCTGCTAGTTATTTAAATCATAAGAAACCAATAAAGCCCGGGGTCATATAGCAGACTATCACCACCTCTCTTTCGGGGGGAGATCTGCGGTCGAGGATCAGAGATGAAAAGAGATGGACGCCTCCTCAGGATAGGAGGCGCATCCCCCCCGGGGTTCATAGTCAGATCAGGAGAGAGCTCATATGGGCATCGATGAAAAGAACCGCTGGCATTCTCTCAGCATTGAAGAGGTCTTCGAGCGGCTGGGGTCGGGGGAGGGGGGCCTCACCACCCCCGAGGCGACGAGGAGGCTCGATGAGCACGGCCCAAACGAGCTCGAAGAGGGGAAGGGGCAGGGGGGGCTCTCCCTCCTCATCGAGCAGGTCAATAACCCCCTCATTGCGGTTTTGGCCCTGGCGGCGATCATATCCCTCCTGGCGAACAAGACGATCGACGCCATCGTCATCTTCGCCGTCATCTGCATAAACACCTTCCTCGGCTTTTACAAGGAGTACAAGGCCGAGGAGGCGATCCTCGCCCTCCAGTCCCAGGCCTCCCCCGAGGCGAGGGTGCTCCGGGACTGCCCCGTGGACGGGCCGTGCCAAGAGACCCGGATCAAGGCGAGGGAGCTAGTCCCCGGCGACGTCATCCTCCTGGAGGCGGGGGCGAAGGTCCCCGCCGACGCCCGGATAATGGAGGCCGCAAACCTAGAGGCGGACGAGTCGATGCTCACCGGGGAGTCGGTCCCGGCGAGGAAGAAGGCTGACGCCCTCGCCGGAGACCTCTCCATCGGCGACCGGGAGAACGTCCTCTTCGCCGGGACGATCGTAACCCAGGGGAGGGCGAAGGCCCTCGTCTTCTCGACGGGGATGGCCACCGAGATGGGAAAGATCGCCGGGATGATCACCAGGACCGGGAAGACCGCCACCCCCCTCAAGGGCCGGACCCTAGACCTGAGCAAGAAGCTGATGATCCTCGCCCTGGTAGCCAGCAGCGTCACCCTGGTGGCGGGGCTTCTCAGGGGCTTTGAGTTCATCGAGCTCGCCCTCTTCACCCTGGCGATGGCGGTCTCGGCGATCCCCGAGGGGCTCCCGGCGGTGATAACCGTCACCCTGGCCGTGGGCGTCAGCCGGATGGCGGAGAGGAACGCCATCATCCGGAAGCTCGACGCCGTCGAGGCCCTCGGCTCCGTCACCGCCATCTGCACCGACAAAACCGGGACCCTCACCACCAACCAGATGACCGTCCAGAAGATCTTCCTGGGGAGGGGCATGGTGGACGTCTCGGGCGCCGGCTTCCGCCCTGAGGGAGAGTTTCAGATCGAAGGCCGACGGATCGACGCCGCCAGGGATCCGGACCTATCCGCCTTCTTGCGGATCGCGGCCCTCTGCAACGACTCCGTCCTCAAGGCCTCGGAGGACGGGGAAGGCGAGAGGTGGGAGATCCTGGGAGATCCCACCGAAGGGGCCCTGATCGTCGTCTCGGCGAAGGCCGGCCTGGACCGGGATCGGCTCGCAGAAGCCCATCCCAGGATCGACGAGATACCCTTCGACTCCAGCAAAAAGTACATGGCCACCATCCACAGGACGCCGGAAGGGCGGGCGGTCGCCTACCTCAAGGGCGCCCCCGAGGTGATCCTGGGCTTCTCCTCCGAGATCCTCGTCGACGGCCAACTTGAGAGGATGGACGAGAGCTGGAAGGAGGATCTCCTCAAGGCGAGCGGCGGCATGGCCGCGGGGGCCCTGAGGGTCCTGGCCATGGCCTATCGAGAGCTGGACGAGGCCGGGATCGGGTCCTTCAAGGAGTCGGTTCCCGAAGGCCTAGTCTTCGCCGGCTTCTCCGGGATGATAGATCCCCCGAGGCCGGAGGCGATAACCTCCATCGCCCTCTGCAAACGGGCCGGTATCAAGGTGATGATGGCCACCGGCGACCATAAAATCACTGCCGAGGCGATCGCAAAGGAGATCGGGATCGCCTCGGAGGGATCGGTGACCCTCACCGGCTCCGACCTAGAAGAGATGGACTCCGCCGCCCTGGAGGAGGTGATAGAGGATGTCGCCGTCTTCGCTCGGGTCTCCCCCGAGCACAAGTTCAGGATCGTCGAGGCCCTGAGGAGGCGGGGGCACATCGTGGCGATGACCGGCGACGGGGCAAACGACGCCCCCGCCCTCAAGTCGGCGGAGGTGGGGATCGCCATGGGGATCGCTGGGACGGACGTCACCAAGGAGACAGCGGAGATGATCCTCACCGACGACAACTTCAGGAGCATCGTCAGCGCCGTCGAGGAGGGCCGGGTGATCTTCGAGAACATCAGGAAGGTCGTCAAGTACCTCATCAGCACCAACGCCGGCGAGATTCTGACGATCATCACCGCCATCACCATCCTTATGATCAACACCCTCATCTTCACCCCCGTCCAGATCCTCTGGGTGAACCTGGTCACCGACGGCCTGATGGGGATAAGCCTCGCCATGGAGCCGAAGGAGAGGAATATCATGGATCAGCCGCCGAGGAGGCCGAAAGAGAAGATCATCAACCGGGAGATCCTCCAGAACGTAATCTTCGTGGCTATATTCATGGCCGCAGGAACCCTCTTCGTATTCACCAGGGAATGGAACGGCGGCGAGATCTTCAGGGCCCAGACGATGGGGTTCACCACCATGGCGATGTTCCAGGTCTTCAACGCCCTCAACTGCAGGTCGAGGACCAATTCCATCTTCAGGATGGGGTTCTTCTCCAACAGATATCTCCTCGGAGCCGTCGTCCTATCTCTGGCCCTCCAGATCCTGGTGACCGTCGTCCCCATATTCCAGGTCGCCCTCGGGACGGTAGCCCTCTCCCTTGAAGACTGGGCGATGATCTTCCTGGTCTCCAGCACCGTCCTCTTCGGCGACGAATTGAGAAAGCTGGTGGCGAGGAGGATCGGCGGTTAGGCGCGTGGCAGAGGGGAGGGGATACCGTTCGGCTCGCCGCCATGGGACGAGGCGGTCGCCGATCTCTTCCCTCAACCAGGTGGGGAGCAGGAGTTCGCCTCCATCCGATCCATGAATTTGAGGCGGCGGCTCCAGGCCCGAAAAGAGGGTATAATCAAAATTAGTTTTGTCTGATGAAGACGGCTCGGGGGGCCATCTATTTATCCCCCTCCCGCATAACCCCCAGCGACATGGAGGGAGTTTGACGGAAGATGACATCTTCAAGGACCTGGGGATAACCCCCTTTCGGAGGCTCGCCAGCAGCGGGAGGCCCGCGCCGCACCTATCCCTCAGGTTCGACTCCCACCTCTTCTCGATAGACACCAGCCGATCGCCCAAAAGCTGTGTCCAGCCCGACGCATACCTCATCACCCACGCCCACAGCGACCACTACGGCAAGTCGGCGATGATCTCGCCGGAGGCGGTGGCGTCCCGGGAGACGGCCCGGGCCCTGGAGATCAGACACGAGCGGAGGTACGAGGGGCGGACCTTTCCGGTCGGCGGGTCCATCCTCGTCGACGATCTGGAGGTCGTGACCTACTCCACCGGCCACACCATCGGCTCCGTCGCCTTCGGCTGGGAGACGGAATCGGGGGTGCGGGTCCTCGTCACCGGGGACGTCAAGAACTACGAGCATCTGCCCAAATGCGACCTCCTGGTGACGGAGGCGAACTACGGCGACCCCTGGGACCCAGCCTGCCGGTTCGAGGACGACATCGTCGGCTTCGGCGATGCGGTGGAGGCCGGAGCCACCTTCGGAGCCTATGCCTTCGGGAAGGCCCAGAGGGCGGTCTCCCTCATCCGGGCCCTCGGCTGCAAAGACCCCATCGGGATGGACGGAAAGAGCCTCGCCCTCACCCGGGAGCTCCTCCCCGACTTCGGCCCCTTCTCGCCGGCGGAGGAGAACGGGGCCGAACTGAACGTCGTCACCCCCTGGGACCTCCCCAATTCGAGGTCGAAGAGGAAGTACGTCCTCACCGGGAGGAGCGACCTCCCCTTCGCCCAGATCAGGATCAGCGACCACCTCGACTTCAAGGGGCTGATGAGGATGGTGGAGCGGATATCCCCGAAGGCCGCCCTGATATATCACCCCGAGGGGAGGAGGGCGAACATGATGGCCCACCACCTCCGGGAGCTGGGGATGGCCTCGATATCCGTCAGCGAGATCGAGGACTCTTTTTAGATCATTTGGGGCTCGCGAGAACGGCTCAGATGAGGGCTACAAAAGAAGATGGCTGTATAGCTTGCTTTTTCGTAGGGGGCACATCGGCCAGGTCAGAGGTAGTACGTCAGAAGCGGCACCATCAGGACCCCCATGGCGTGGGTCTTCCTCACTCCGGCGAAGGGGGCCATCAGGCCGACGACCGTCGAGACGAGATATAGGAAGAGGCCGAAGGTGCCGGTGAAGGCGTAGGTCAGGGCCGTAAGAAGGGCGAGGACGGCGATGCAGAGCCTCCTGTAGTTGAGCCGTCTCACGAACTCCGCCGCCGCCCTCCCCGCCGCGAGGGTGGCGAGGTATGATAGGATCGACACGAAGACGACGACCGTCACCATGAAGAGGAGGAGTCGGCCGTCCAGCTCCACCAGCTCCTCGATGGCGACGGCTGCCCCGGACCGGGGCCGCCCTACGACGAGGAGCGCCACCATGGTGAGGAGGGCGTTTGCTGTGTTCACCCCGGATACGGAGATGAGAAACTCCCGGCCTGAACAGTCCGACCCGAACCTGGTGGCGACGGTCGCCACCGCCGGGGTCACCCCCGGAACCCAGGCCACCACCGACCCTGCAAAACCCCCCAGGAAGGCGGCCTTGGAGATCGTCCTCGCCGGCATCTCGAAGGCCGTCTCCCGCTGGTCGGGGACCTCCGCCCGGGATCCGAGGCTGATCAGGAGCATCGAGGCTCCGAAGAGACCGCCCAGAAGGGGCATCAGAACCTCCGGCTGGAATCCCAGGGGCGACCGGGCGAGGTCCTGGTGGCCGAAGGCGAAGGTGCCGAGGAGGCCGCTCGTCAGGAAGAGGAGGAGGGCGATGAGCTTGTACTTGAGGGGGGCGAGGGACCCCTGCCCCTCTATCACCTCTCCCCGCTCCGTCAGGATCGTGACGGCGGCTATAGCCAGAAGGACGAGGCCGACGTGGTCCATGAAGGGGTCGTAGAACCTGCCGAAGAGGAGGGATAGGGGAACGATCAGGGCTAGGGCCACCAGGATCGAGGAGGCGCTCCCTAGGGCCGAGAGGCGGACCGCCTCGATCCCCCTCCCCTCGAGCATCATCTCGTGGCCGGGAAGAACGGCCAGGGCGGTATCGGCGTCCGGAGCTCCTATGAAGATCGATGGGATTATGTCGAGGAAGGTATGGGAGACGGAGGCGGCCAGAATCGCCGTCGCGAGGTCTAGGGGGTCCAGCCCCACGCGGAGGAGGGCGGGGGAGATGGCCAGGAGGAGAGCTGCAAAGTTATTCGAATGAAGGCCGGGGGTAAGGCCGCTGAAGATACCAAGGATGAAGCCCACAAACAACGATATGAGGAGGAGAATATCCATCATTTTCTGGAAGAGTATCGGTAATATGTATATAAAAAATTTTCTCTTCTCTCTCAGGGCTATCGGGAGGCTCCACCCCTCGACGGAGGGGGATGTGAAAACCCTTAAATACTCTTAATCAGGTGGTGGTAGCGATCCGCAGAGGGTGCGGAAGGCCGTCCCTCTCTGGCGCATGGACCTTATGGTCTGAACGCGGGCAACTTGCGCGCGTGAGTCGGCCCCCGTCGAGGGGGCTATGCGGAGGATTAATATGAAGAAGATCAAAAAGACAAACCCGAGATTGGTCGCCCTCATCGACGATCTCAAGGCCGCCACCCGAAACGACGGGTCGGCGATCTGGCGGGACGTGGCCAAGAGGCTGGAGAAGCCCAGGCGGAACTACGCCGCTGTAAACGTCAGCAAGATAAACAGGCACACCTCCCCCGATGACCTGGTCCTCGTCACGGGTAAGGTCCTGGGGTCGGGAGAGCTCGATCACAAGGTTACCGTGGCCGCCCTCCAGTTCAGCGAACAGGCTGCGTTGAAGATAAGGTCGGCCGGTGGCGAATGTCTCAGGATAGAAGAGCTGGTAGAAAAGCACCCGGAGGGTTCCGGAATAATTATTTTAAGGTGATCTGATGATTATCGACGCATCTGGGATGATCCTGGGACGTCTGTCCAGCCTCGCCGCTTCAGAGCTTCTCGCGGGAGAGGAGATATATATTGTAAATGCCGAGAAGGCCATAATCTCAGGTCGGAGGGAGAGCATCTACCGGGAGTACGAGGAGATGAAGAACAAGGGGTCCACCGAGAAGGGGCCTCACTATCCCAAGCGGCCCGAGAGGATCCTGAAGAGGACGGTCCGCGGAATGCTCCCCCACAAGACGAAGCGGGGTCGCGATGCCATGTCCAGGCTCAGGATTTATGTAGGAGTTCCTCCAGAACTCGAGGGCATGGAGATGGAGCGGCCAGAGGCTGCGAAGATGACGCGCCTGGGATCTGCCAAATACGTGGAACTTGGCGACGTAAGCCGGAAGTTCGGATCAAAATTCTGAGGGTTCAGCATGAAGATAACCAACTCATCGGGTAAAAATAGAACGGCGATCGCCAGGGCAACCCTGACCGAGGGGAAGGGGAGGGTCAGGATCAACAGCAAACCCCTGGAGATCCTTGAGCCGGTCCTCGTCAGGCAGAAGATCATGGAGCCCGTGATGATCGCCCAGGATAAGGTCTCGGGGATCGACATCGACGTCAAGGTTCGAGGAGGCGGGTTCATGGGTCAGGCCGCTGCCGTTAGGACCGCCATTGCCCGGGGCATCGTGGAGTGGACTGGGGACACCGCCCTCAAGGAGGTCTATATGGAGTACGACAGGTCTCTCCTCGTCAACGACCACCGGCAGAAGGAGCGAAAGAAGGTCGGCGGCCCCGGTGCAAGAGCCAAATATCAGAAGTCATACAGGTGAGTCTGCTTGATCCCTGTGCGATGTTTCACATGTGGAAACGTCATCTCTGATGTATGGGAGGAGTATAAGGAGCGCACCAAGTCTGAGCCACCGGGGAAGGTGATGGACGATCTGGGCATCGAAAGCTACTGCTGTCGTCGCATGCTCCTGACCCACGTGGAGATCGTTGACGTGCTTCGGCGGTATCAGTAAAAGGTTTGGGGTTGTGGGGTAGCCTGGTCCATCCCTCGGCGTTCGGGACGCCGTAACCTGAGTTCGAATCTCAGCAACCCCACCATTTGCCTTTCTTTTGAGGTGGCCACTTGAAGGATTCGATGGATGAAGAATATACGCGATATGAGCGCGCCAGAATAGTGGGGGCTCGAGCTTTACAGATCCTGATGGGCGCTCCGGTATTGATCAAGACCGAGTCCATAGACCCCCTCGAAATTGCCCTGGAAGAGATGAGATTGAGAGTTGTTCCCATCACCGTTAAACGGGACCGTAGAACCTCTAGGTAGGTGACATTTTTGGAAGATGAAGTTATAACCCCAGCTGAAGATTATGAGACCCTCATCCCCATAGACGAATATCTAGCGGCGGGGATCCACATAGGGACTCAGCAGAAGACCAAGAGCATGATGGATTACATATACAGGGTCAGGACCGACGGCCTCTACGTCCTCGACGTCCAGGCGACGGACAAGAGGATCAGGCTCGCGGCCAAGTTCCTGGCCAAGTACGACCCGAGCAAGATCCTGGTCGTCTCGGCAAGGCAGTACGGTCAGCGTCCTGCTACCATGTTCTCCAAGGCCGTCGGCGCCAAGGCTGTCGTCGGAAGGTTCATACCCAACACCATGACCAACCCCACCTTCTACGACTACGTCGAGCCGGACGTGGTGGTGGTCACCGACCCCTCCGGCGACAGCCAGGCGATCAATGAGGCGATCGATGTCGGGATTCCTGTAGTGGCATTGTGCGACACCAACAACCTCACCTCCAATGTCGATCTGGTGATCCCCACCAACAACAAAGGCCGGAAGGCCCTGACCCTCATCTACTGGCTCTTGGCCAAAGAGGTCCTCAAGGAGAGGGGCGAGGAAGATAGGTTCAGGTACTCAGTCTCAGACTTCGAGATGGAGTTTTGATCGATGAGAAGCCCAGCAGTGGCTGGCCAGTTCTACCCTCGTCACCCCGAGGAGCTGCTTCAGGAGCTGAAGGCCGCCTTCGGCGCCGCCACGCGCGGCGAGCCCCTTGCAATCCGGGGGGCGGTCGTACCCCACGCCGGATACATCTACTCCGGGGCAGTGGCCGCCGAGGTCTATTCCAGGCTCCCCGAAAGGGAGACCTACGTCCTCATAGGGCCCAACCACCACGGCCTCGGCCTACCCGTGGCCCTCTCTCGGGATTCGTGGATGACCCCCCTCGGGATCGTTGAATCCGACGTCGAGCTGGCGGACGCCCTGGTGGGGAGCATCCTCGAGGTGGACGAGTCCGCCCACCTCTATGAGCACTCCATCGAGGTCCAGTTGCCCTTTCTCCAGGCCAGGTTCTCGGGGTTCAAGGTCCTCCCCATAGCTATGGGGCTCCAGGACGAGGAGACGGCGGTCGAGGTCGGCGAGGCGGTCGGCGAGGCGGCGAAGAGCCTCGGTCGGGACTGCACCGTCATCGCCAGCAGCGACTTCAGCCACTACGAGCCCCAGGAGGAGGCGAGGAGGAAGGACGCTCAGGCGATAGAGGCGATCCTGAGGATGGACGTTCCCTCCCTCTACAGGGCAGTCTATCGCGAAAACCTCACCGCCTGCGGCTACGGCCCGATATCGGCTACCATCATCGCCGCGAGGGTCCTGGGCGCCGAGACCGGCAAGCTTCTCCGCTACTCCACCAGCGGCGACGTTATCGGAGATTACAGCCAGGTGGTGGGCTACGGGGCGATAGCCTTCGTTTAGGAGGCGATGAACTGACCTTTGCCTCCGCTCCCGGCAAGGTGATCCTCTTCGGGGAGCACGCCGTCGTCTCCGGATCCCCCGCCTTGGGGGCGGCGGTGGACCTGAGGGTCGGGGCCAGGGTAGAGGATCTGCCGGGGAGGCTTGAGATATCCGCTCCCGACCTCCGGATGGCCCTGAAGGGGATATCCCTCGACCCTCGGACCGGAGAGGTTCTGACGAAGGCGGGTGAGGAGGCGGTCCACGCTGCGAGGTACATCACCGCCGTTTTGAAGGAGTTTGAGGCACGAGACCTCAGGGTGACCGTCGAGTCGGAGATCCCCCCCGCCTCGGGGCTCGGGTCGTCGGCTTCCGTCGTCGTAGCCACCCTGGGTGCCCTCAGCCGCCACCTCGCCCTGGACCTCTCCGTCGAGGAGGTGGCGAGGGAGGCCTTCCGGATAGAGAGGTCCGTCCAGGAGGGGCTAGGCTCGCCAACGGACACCGCCCTCGCAGCCTTCGGAGGGTATCAGCTCGTTGAGGGATCGGCGAGGGCCGTCGACCTTCCGGATATGAAGCTGGTGGTGGGGTTCACGGGGGCGCCCCACGACACCCGGGCAGAGGTCGCGAAGGTCCAGAGCTTCAGGGCGAGGCATCCGGAGATCGTCGACCCCATATTCCGGGCCATCGGCGAGATCTCAAGGCTGGCGCCGGAGCTCATCAGGGAAGGCCGGCTCGAGGAGCTGGGGGAGCTGATGAACACAAACCACGGCCTCTTGGAGGCGATGGGTGTCGGGACCCGAGAGCTCTCCGAGCTCGTCTACGCCTCCCGAGGGGCTGGCCAGGCCTTCGGAGCAAAGCTGACGGGGGCTGGCGGCGGAGGATGCATGATAGCCCTGCCCCGGCCCGGCTCTGAGGGGGTTCTCAGGGCGATGACCGCTATCGCCCAGGCGAGGGGGGAGCCCTTCTCGGTGATGACCGGCTGCCGGGGGCTGTGGGTCGAAGATCCCGGAGACCGGAGATGACCGAGATCAGAGTTCTTAAGGTCGGCGGAAGCGTCCTGACCGATAAGACCCGCCTCGAATCTGCCAGGATCGAGGAGATAGGCCGGATCGCCGCCGAGATCGCGGGATGTGGACCCGGCCTCATCCTCGTCCACGGGGCCGGCTCTTTCGGCCACTTCCACGCCGAACGGTATCGCCTCGCCGAGAGGTTCGACCCCGAGGGTGTCCTGGAGACCCATAGGTCCGTGGTGAGGCTGAACGACCTCGTCGTCGAGGGGCTGAGGAGGGCGGGCTCGTCCCCCGTCCCGGTACACCCCCTCAGCTCCGTCCTCCTCAAAGATGGGAGGATCGAGGCGATGGAGGTCGGGCCCATCCTCGAGATGGTGAAGAGGGGGCTCATCCCCGTCCTCCACGGCGACGTCTCCATGGACCTGATCCGCGGAGCAGCGATCGTCTCCGGCGATCAGCTCGTCTCCCATCTGGCGAGGGCGGTGAAGCCGGGGATCGTCGCTCTGGGAACGGCTGTCGACGGGGTGATCTCCGACGGCAAGGTCCTCCCGATGGTCAGGAGGGCTGATATCTCCCGGATCGCCTCGGAGCTGGGCCCCTCAGCGGGGGTGGACGTCACCGGCGGGATGGGTGGGAAGATGAGAGAACTCCTCGATCTGGCCGAAGGGGGCGTCTCTTCGGTGATATTCAACGCTTCGAGGCCGGGGCTGATCGAGAGGGCCCTCCGGGGCGAGAGGGTAGGCACTCTGGTGGAGGGGAGAAGGTGACCACAGCCAAGAGGAAGCTGGACCACATCAGGATCTGCATCGAGAAGGAGGTGGAGGTTGGATGGCGGCCCTTCGAGGACGTTAGCCTAGTCCACAGGGCCCTCCCGGAGATCAACGCCGGGGAGATCGATACCAGGTGCCGATTTTTCGGAAAGGAGCTCGCCTTTCCCTTCATGATCACGGGAATGACGGGAGGCCATCCCGAGACCAAGGATATCAACGTAAACCTGGCCCTGGCGGCCCAGGAGGTGGGGGTGGCGATGGGCGTCGGGTCCCAGAGGGCTGCCCTTGAGATTCCCGAGGTGGAGGAGACGTTCTCGGCGGTGAGGGAGGCGGCGCCGGATATCCCCATAGTCGGCAACATCGGGGCGGTCCAGCTGGTAAGGGAGGGTCCGGAGGTGATCGACAGGCTGGCGGAGATGATCGGGGCCGACGCCGTGGCCGTCCACCTCAACTTCCTCCAGGAGAGCGTCCAGCCGGAGGGAGAGACCGAGGCCAGCGGGGCGGTGGCGGCGATTCGGGCCGCCTCCGACGGCAGGGTCCCCATCATCGCCAAGGAGACGGGGGCGGGGATCTCCAGGGAGGACGCCCTCGCCCTCCTGGATGCTGGAGTCAGGATCATTGACGTGGCCGGCCTCGGCGGCACCAGCTGGTCGGGGGTGGAGGCCTATCGGGCGGAGGAGCGGGCGGATGGCGAGTCCGCGATGATGGGACGGCTCTTCTGGTGCTGGGGGGTCCCGACGCCGGTCAGCGTCGTCGAGTGCGCCTCGGCCGGGGCGGAGGTGATCTCCTCCGGAGGGGTTCGGAGCGGGATCGACGTCGCCAAGAGCATCGCCCTAGGAGCGAGGCTCGCCGGGGCGGCCCTTCCCTTCCTCTCCCCGGCTACGGCGGGTTCGTCACAGGTCGTCGGGGCCCTCCGGGCCTACGAGAGGGCCTTCAGGACCGCCATGTTCCTCACCGCCTCCCGAGATCTCGCGGCCCTGGAATCGGCGCCGGTCATCGTCGTCGGAAGGACTAGGGAGATCCTGGAAGAGAGAGGGTTTGATTCAAAGAAGTTTTCCATTTATAGAGAGATGTCGAGATGAAGGAGATTGGAATTGTAGCCATCGGAGGCTACGAGGAGATCGGAAGGAACATGACCGCCATCAGAGTCGGTCATGACATAATGATCATGGACATGGGGATCCGGCTGGACAGGGTCCAGATCCACGAGGATACGGACCTGGAGAGGCTCCGGCCCTCCGAGCTCATATCCATGGGGGCGATCCCCAACGACAGCGTCATGAAGGACGTGGACGGCAGGGTGAGGTCGATAGCCTGCACCCACGGCCACCTAGACCACATCGGGGCGATATCGAAGCTCGCGTACAAGTACAAGGCTCCCATCATAGGAACCCCTTTCACCACGGATCTGATAAAGCAAGAGATCGAGGCGGAGAAGCTCCAGGCGACGAAGAACGAGGTGGTGACGATGAATGCCGGCAAGAAGATGCAGGTCTCCGCTGACGTCGAGCTGGAGTTCATCAGGGTTCAGCACAGCATAGTGGACTGCGTCTTCGCCGCCATTCACACGCCCCGGGGAGTGATCCTCTACGCCAACGACTTCAAGATGGACAGGAGCCCCACCCTGGGGCAGCCTCCGGACTTTGCACGGCTGAAGAAGTTGGAGAGCGAGGGGGTCTTAGCCCTGATCACCGAGACGACGAACGCCGGGGTATCGGGGAAGACCCCTTCGGAGCAGATCGCAAAGGATCTGGTCTGGGATGTCCTGATGGGGACGGAGGAGACGAAGTCGGGGGTCTTGTTGACCACCTTCTCCTCCCACATAGCCCGGATCAGAGCGATCATCGAGGCGGCCCACGAGATGGGGCGAAAGCCGGTCTTGTTGGGCAGATCGATGGAGAAGTACTGGGGGACGGCTAAGAGGGTGGGGTACGCCCCCAAGTCCGACGATCTCCCCGTCTACGGAAGGCGAAAGAGCGTAGACAAGTTCTTCAAGAGGATGATGCAGGAGGGGAAGGAGAAGTACCTCCCGATCATGACTGGCCATCAGGGGGAGCCGGGGGCGGTCCTCAGCAGGGTTGCCAGCGGCGAGACCGATTACCAGCTCGAGTCTGGGGACAAGGTGATATTCAGCGCTGGGATCATACCCCAGCCCCTTAACAAGTCCAACCGTCACATAGTGGAGACGAAGCTGAAGATGAGAGGGGCGAGGGTCTACGACAACGTCCACGTATCGGGCCACGCCTGCGTCGAGGACCATTGGGAGCTCTTGAGGATGATAAATCCCGAGCACGTCATCCCCAGCCACGGCACCTTTGAGAGCCACGGCAAGTACCTCTCCATGGCCGAGGACACCGGCTACGAGCTGGGATACACCTTCCACATTATGAGGAACGGCCAGGAGCTGGTCCTCCCCTGACTGGGTGAGAGGGGGGAAAGAGACGTGGACGGCGGAAGGGAAAAGCTGAAACGAGGACGGAAGATGTGGGTTCGTAGAAGCTGTAATAGGAGGAGAGAGGAGGGGCCGAAGATATGCTGATCCTTGATGAGGAGCTTTTGAGGCGGTCCGGGATGATATCCGGGGCGATCGAGGAGCTTCTTCCGGTCGTCCATCCCAGGGGGCTCTACGCCGCCGGAAGGCATTTGGTCGATGCCGGAGGAAAGAGGCTCCGGCCGAGCATGCTTCTATTGGCCGCCGAGGCGGTCGGAGGCGACCCCGCGGCCGTCGTCCCCGCCGCCGTCTCGATCGAGCTCGTCCACAACTTCACCCTGATCCACGACGACATCATGGACAACGCCGAGACCCGCCGCGGGAGGCCCGCGGTCCACGTCAAGTGGGACGAGGCGGGGGCGATCCTGGCTGGCGATACCCTCTACTCCAAGGCCTTCGAGATCCTGACCGCCTCGGCGGCACAGCCCGAGGAGATGGTCGCTTCGGTGAAGATGCTCGCCAAGACCTGCGCCGCCATCTGCGAGGGGCAGTGGCTGGACATGGAGTTTGAGAGGCGAGACGAAGTGACCGAGGCCGAGTACCTGGAGATGATCGAGAAGAAGACCGGCGTCCTCTACGGCGCTGCCGCCTGGATGGGCGCTCGCCTTGCCGCCGCGCCTCTGGAGCAGGCCGAAGGGCTGGAGAGGTTCGGCCGCCTGGTGGGGATGGCCTTCCAGATCCAGGACGACGTCCTGGACCTGACGGCTCCGGCGAAGGTCCTGGGGAAGCCCCGGGGCGGGGACCTCGCTGAGGGGAAGAAGACCCTGATCATGATCCACGCACTGGCCGGAGGCGCCAGAATCGAGATCTTCGGAAAGAAGAACGCCTCGTCCGAGGATGTCGAGGCGGCCCTGGCCGCTTTACGGGCGAGCGGCTCGATAGATTACGCCAGGAACAAGGCGGTAAGCCTCGTAGAGGAGGGGAAGAGGGCCCTCTCGGTCCTCCAGGAGTCGGAGGCGAAGACGCTCCTCCTCGCCCTCGCCGACTACATGATAAGCAGAAGTTATTAATCCATATAACGACCAACGAAATTCGTAGCTGGGAGCGGTCAAAGTAGAGGTAAGGCCAGCGGCCCGGGTCGCGGTCGCGGCATCATCGGGAGGAGTTAAAATTGCACGAGCACGAGTCTCACACCCATGAACTGCAGACGCACGATTTGCACAAGCACGAGCTAAATGCGCACGAGATCGAGCACCTTTTGGAGCATTGGATCGAGCACAACAAGAGCCACAGCGAGAGCTTCCGGACGAGGGCGAAGGAGATCGAGCTTGTGAACCCAAAGGCGGCGGCGAGGGTTCGGGAGGCGGCGGAGCTGATGGACGCGTGCACCGCGAAGCTCGTGGAGGCGGCGGGGGAGGTATGAGGGTGGTGTTTGTTTTAGACTACCGATTTTCATTGATTCCAGGCATTTTTATATTGCATTTTAATTTCCCGAGAGTAGCGGGGGGAAATTTATTATAATGCTGAAGTAAAGTTGCACCGATGCAACCCGCCGCAGAGCTGCGTGGTTCTAGATCCGACATCCCTCATGTTTTCTGCATATGGAGATGCACGATTTATCTCATGTAAATCAGGGAATCTGAGCAACTAATGCTCAAAGATTTTTGAAATCCAGAAAGCTGGAGCGAGGGGCCCGGAACATGTCTCGCCCTTTAGGGCCAGGTGGCCGGACGCAGTTTGATTTAATTATAAAAAACTCTTTTTTGTCACCAAAACCCCTCCTTCCAAAAGACAAATAAGCTTTCCCATCCCTGCCGCAAGGGACATGACTCGATTCATCGTGGTCCTGGGGACCACATCTCACTCCGGAAAGAGCACCATTGTCGCTGCTCTCTGCAGGATCCTTCGAAATCGGGGCCTGAAGGTGGCCCCCTTCAAGTCCCAGAACATGTCCCTCAACTCCTGGGTCACCTCAGAGGGGAAAGAGATGGGGATCGCCCAGGCGGTCCAGGCCTGGGCGGCGGGGATCGAGCCGAGGGAATTGATGAACCCGATCCTCCTCAAGCCGAAGGGGGACAGGACGAGCCAGGTGATCGTCTTGGGGGTGCCCGTCGCCGACAGGTCGGCGGAGGAGTACTACCGCGGCATCGATGGATTGAAGGAGGTCGTAGACCGGGCCCTCGAGGAGCTCTCCCGCGACTACGACTACATAGTCGTCGAGGGGGCGGGCGGGGCGGCGGAGATCAACCTCTTCGACCGGGACATCGCCAACATCTACGTCGCAAAAAAGCTCGGCGCCCCCGTGATCCTGGTGGGGGACATCGAGAGGGGCGGAGTCTTCGCGAGCCTCTACGGTACGGTGGCCCTCCTCCCGCCTGAGATCAGGCCGCTGGTTCGGGGCCTCGTCATCAACAAGTTTCGGGGCGACCCGGGGATTTTGGAGCCTGGGCTAGCGATGCTCGAGGATTTGACGGGCGTCCCCGTCCTGGGGGTTATGCCCTACCTCGACCTGAACCTCCCTTCCGAGGACTCCGTCTCCCTGGGAGACAAGGGGGTATACCCCGGGGGCGCAGGGGCAGATCTCAACAGGAGGGTCGATGGCGGTTCGGTTGGCGAAGGCGCTGGGGGGGTAGATAGAGTAGAGATCGCCGTCATCCGGCTTCCCAGGATCTCAAACTTCACCGACTTTGAGCCCTTGGAGCGGGAGGCGAGGGTCCGTTACGTCACCCCCGGCGAGCCTCTGGGAAGCCCCGACGCCATCATCATCCCCGGGACGAAGAACACCGTCGCGGACCTGGAGGAGATGAGGGCGAGAGGGACCGACCGGGAGATCCTGGCCAGCCGGGATGCGGGCGTCCCGGTCCTGGGGATCTGCGGAGGCTACCAGATCCTGGGGAGGAGGATCGTCGACCTCGGGATCGAGAACGCCACCGCCGTCCTCCCCGGCCTCGGCCTCCTGGATCTGGAGACCCGGTTCGACCGGTACGAGAAGAGGACGGTCCAGGTGGAGAAGACGGTGACGGGCTCCGGTCCGATCCTGGGGCCGATAAAGGGGGAGCCCGTTCGGGGCTACGAGATCCACATGGGGGTGACAGCCTCCCGGGATCCGCCGGCCTTCGGGGATGACGGCGCCGTCGGCGGCGACGGCCTCGTCATTGGGACCTACCTCCACGGGATCTTCAACAACCAGAACTTCAGAGACGCCTTCCTGGATTACCTCTATTCGAGGAAGAACATGGTCCGGGGATCGGCGATGGCGGGCGACGGCTACGACGAGCTTGCCTCGGCCACGGAGACGTTCCTGGATATGAAGAAGATCTGGGATATGATCGATCTCGAGCCGGAGGCGCGAAAGGGTCCATGAAGAATCGGCAGGATCAGGTGGGAAAACAGAAAAAGATTATAAAAAACTGAAAATGCATATAGCTTGGTAGGTGGCGGAGGAGATCACTTCTGGGATTTCAGCTCCTCCATCCTGGCTTTTATGCTCTTCAGCTGGGCCTCGAGGCTCTCCGCCATGCCTTCCAGATCGGCCATCTCCACCTCGGGGGATGGGGCAGAGGCAGGATAAGGTCCAAAGGCGCCAATGGGTGCCGTCCACCTGGACCATAGTCTGATGCATCTGCCTCTTCCTCCACCCCGGCCTGGGCCACCGCCTCTGCCTGCGCCAAAAGACCTTCCATACCCCGCTCTGAGGCATCCAGGGGCGTCAAACCCCGAGCAGTATCCCATCCCCCTCCCGGTTCGAGGTCCGAATCCAGAGGGGCCCGTTCCATCTCCGCCTGGCATATATCATCCACCTTCTTCGTCTTTTATAGACGGCTCCTCTGCCGTTAAACGGCGCTTACAATTAAATCTCTTATGAGACCTAATATTTAAACATTTCCTTGAAGCCGGGAAATGCTGATATACATCGTCCCAGATACGGCCTTTTATGAGGCCATGCAGAGGGAGGCGTCGCGGTCAGCGATGGATAACGGAGATCCCCGAAACGAGGCGTTTTGAGCCGGAGGGGGGGTCGAAGGGGGAGGCCGTCATGGTCACCCTGGAGGAGCTGGAGGCGATCCGCCTCGTAGACCTTCTGGAGCTGCAGCAGCAGGAGGCCGCCCTCTATGTAGGCGTCTCCCGCAAGGCCTTCTGGAACGACCTCCGAAGCGGGAGGAAGAAGGTCGCCTCCGCCCTGGTCTACGGCCTGGGAATCAGGATCGAGGGGGGAAGCTACCTCCTCCGAGAGGGCGGCACGGAGACGAGCCCGTCCCCCGGCCTGGAGCCGGAAGGAAAGGCGCGGATGGATGATCAGGTCCGTCTCCTCGAGCTGGAGATGGAGGTGATCGAAGAGAGGCTCCGCCGGATAAGGTCGAGGATGGAAGCCCTGGGGCTGGAGGCCCGCTGATGCCGAGGTCTGTCGGCAGATGAATAAGGGATCTCCCGCAGATCGAGGGGCAGGGGGGCGGGGGCTTTTCGGCAGTGACGCTGATGAGGGAGGGGGCAGCTGACAGCTCGACCTCACAGGTCTGGGCCTGTACTATGCCGCCTCCGCCCCGGCCAGGTCTATCGGCTCAAAAACCGGCTGAGACCCTCGGGGTACGATGAGAGGTTCAGCTGCCTTCTACCGCTCATATTCATGAAATCTTCGAAGGCGGGGGAATAGTGGCTGTAGTTCGTCCTGAAGCTTTCGGGGGTGTCCCTCAGAAACCATCTGAGATATTCGGGGTATATCGAAACGTCCATCCTCCTTCCATCGCTCATGTTCATAAACTGGTCGAAGGCAGGAGAGTAGTGGCTGTAGTTCGCCCCTGGGGCCTTTGTATTCCTCTCCAGAAAGTCGATGAGGTACGCCGGATACGACGACGGGTTCCGCCCACCGGGAGCTTCGGCCACAAACTCCTGGAAGCCAGGTCCATATTCGGAGTAGTTAGCGCCAGCTATCCTCCCAGAGGGTCCGATGACCTCCAGATAGTCCTCGCCATCCAGGGCGGTGGCGGAGAAGATTAGGGAAGAGACCAGAAGGATGTACCACGATCTCATGATATCGGATACATCGTTGTTGAAAGATGTATAAAGGTTCTGCCTGGAAGAGATAAAGGGCCCGAAGGATTCTGGATGGGGGGAAGGGCGGCTCACAATGGAGTCGCTGGATTCGAAAAGGTTGATAAGGAAGGAGGGAGATCCAGTCTTTCCATCCGGGGAGGGAGACAAGAGATGATCGATTACCTGAGGATGCTTCGCATAGGAGACTGGATCAAGTTCTATCCGCTATTTCCGCTGGCGGGGGCCCTCCTTGCCGGTGGAGACTCGGCTCAGACGATCGTCGTTCTCATAGCCTACTTCTTTATGATAAGCTATGCCTTCGTCGTCAACAACTACTTTGACGCCGATATAGATAGGCAGAACCGCCAAAAGGTGGCTTCCGGGAAGAACCCCCTGGCTGCGGGCAGGGTTGACGGGAGGGGTGTCGTCCTGCTTATGACCTTCCTCGTATCGGTCCCCCTCGTCCTCTCCATCCGCCTCAGCCCGACCGGCACCCTCTTCATCGTCGTCAACCTTCTGCTCATGACCGCCTATTCCGCAAGTCGGATCCGGCTGAAGGAGCGATATCTCTGGGACGCCGCAAGCCACGGTCTGATGTTCGGAGCCCTTCCCTTCCTGTCGAGTATCCTCCTCGTGGGGGGGGAGATCTCCCGAGGGACAATCTTGATATCTCTCCTCTTCTTCATAGTCGGATGCGAAGCCCTTATAGCCCATCAGATAGTGGATTACGTCGAAGATCTGGGGTCAACTACCACCACGGTGACCAGGGTAGGACAGAAGAACGGCCTCTTGATGCTGGGGGGCCTTGCAGCCCTTTCGGTGGTATTCGCCCTCGCAGCAGCCCGGCTATATCAGCTATCGCTGGCGGTGGCGGCGGCTTCGGCCCTTTATCTGATGGCCTATCCGACCTATTCGGTCAGAGGTATGTTGAATGATATCAGTCATCGTTCCAGCGCTGAACGAGGCGGAGCAGATCGAGGCGACTCTGCGGTCCCTTGCAGGCCAGTCTCTGGGAAGAGAGAACTTCGAGATCGTGGTAGTCGATGGGGGCTCCGATGACGGGACCGTCGAGATCGCCGAAAAGCACGCTGACAGGGTGATATCCCAGACCCACCCCGGGATCGGCGGAGCCAGGAGGGACGGGGCTTGGGCCGCCTCCGGCGGCACCCTCGCCTTCACCGATGCCGATACCGCCTTTCCGAAGAGCTGGCTGGAGGTCGTCTCCCGAAACCTGGAGGACCACGAGGCGAGCACGGGGCCCGTGATATTCCAGGACAGGGACCTCAGGACCGAGATCCTCAGGGCTTGGCGGAGCTCTTACAAGCTCCTCAAAGCCTTCAACTTCTGCTACATGATAGGATCCAACATGGCCATTAGGAGGGAGACTTACCAGCGGGCGGGGGGGCACCGGGACATATCCCTCCTGGATGACTACGATCTCTCGGTGAAGCTCTTCAAGATCGGGGCCGACGCCGTCTACGACCCCCGTCAGGCGGTCTACACCTCCCCCCGGCGGGCCCACAAGCTCCTAGCCTACGGCGTGACCGTCGCCTACGGCCATTACAACTATGCCGTCACCAAGGATTATGAGAAGCTTCTCAACTACCCGAAGGTCGAGGAGATGACGGTCAAAGACCTCCTCAACGGCATCCGCTGGGGCAGGCCCGTCGTCACGGCGGTGGAGACGGTCCAGTCGACCCTGAAGAGGTAGCGGCAGGAGGGGCGGCCCGCCACGCCAGGCGGCCTCGTCACCGACATCTTTATTTGATAGGTCTGCGTAAGCCCCGCCCAGCGGGCCGGTAGATCAGGGGTAGATCGCTACCTTGGCATGGTAGAGGCCTCGGGTTCAAATCCCGACCGGTCCATGGGAATTCTCTCAGCAGGCCGATTTCTATCGACCTTAAATTCCATCCAACATTTTAGCGAGGTTCTATCGGGAATCTTTTACCAATTCTGGATTTGGATGGAGGAAATTCTCGCCAAAAAAGGCTGATTATTGGGATCTGATCATCGGAATTGGGATTTCTTCCGACCTATCCAGGTCGAAAGGTTCAGATATAATGGAAGGGTTGAGGGGTTCATATGGACGGTGCGCTCGAGACGTTGATCCTGGCCTTCACCATCGGGCTTACGGGTGCCCTGGCCCCCGGTCCCACCCTCGTCGCCACCATAAACTCTTCCCTCCAGAGGGGTTGGAAGATGGGGCCGAAGGTGGCTATGGGCCACGCCCTCGCCGAGGTTGTCGTATTCCTCCTCATAGTGGTGGGGCTGGCATCGGTGGCGGAGGAGCACACGGGCGTCGTCGCCGCCATCGGCGGGGCCGCCCTCGTCCTCTTCGGCCTTCTGACGCTGAAGGGGAGCAGAACCGCCACCATGGAGATCTCTTCCGGGGGCGCCTCGTCAAACCCTTATCTTGCGGGGGCCCTCACCAGCGTCGCCAACCCCTACTTCTGGGTCTGGTGGCTATCCATCGGGTCCGCCCTAGTCTTGGCGGAGCTCCGGGAGGGGCTCCTCCTCGCCACGATCTTCATGATCGGCCACTGGGGCGCGGACTTCGGGTGGTACACCTTCGTCTCGACGAGCCTCCACCAGGGAAGGACTTTCTTATCCGAGGCGAACTACAGAAGGACCCTCGCCCTCTGCGGCGGGTTTCTCGTCCTCTTCGGGGTGAGCTACTTGGCGGGAGCCTGGACCGGCTAGGGGGATATCTGACCCCTCAGCCATCGATAAAATCGCCAGAATCTTATACGATGTCGGAGGGTGACTGGGGAGGAGGTCTCGATTGAACTGGAAAGAAGACGCTACGTACCTCAGGTCCATCCGTCCCTACATAATTCTCTCGTTCTGCCTCTTCTTCGCGGCGGCCGTCCTAGGCTTCGTCGTCTCGGTCAGGGATCCGAGCCTCGCGGCTGCTTACGTTGGAGATGTCGCAGATAAGCTGGAGTGGATCCTCGCCCTGAGCCCGCCTAAGATGATGCTGGCGATATTCCTGAACAACCTCTTCGCGTCGGCTTTGGCCCTCCTCTTGGGGGTGGGGTTTGGGATAGTCCCCGCCGTCGTCGCCCTCCTCAACGGGGCCGTCGTCGGCCTCGTCGTCCATCAGGCGATCTTGGCCGGAGGAGCCACCTTCGTCCTGGTAGCGATCCTCCCCCACGGCATAATCGAGCTTCCCACCGTCCTCCTCTCCATCGCGGTAGGGCTCCGGCTCGGCCATCTCATGATCCTGACTCTCCTCGGGAGGAGGGTCGACCTGGAGGGGGAGCTCCTGGCGGGGATCCGCCTCCTCCGGTGGGTCGCCCTCCTCCTCTTCATCGCTGCGGCGATCGAGGCCTTCATAACTCCCGTCGTCGTCCAGCCCTTCGTCCAACCCATTGTTGATTCGCAATCGTTATCGGTGATCGAATGACCGAGGCCAAACTACCGGGAAAAGAGAACTTCAGCGAATGGTATCACGAGCTCTTGAAGTCCGGGGAGATCATCGACGTGCGGTATCCCGTCAAGGGGATGTGCGTCTGGTATCCCTTCGGCTTCGCCCTCAGAAGGAACGTCTACGACCTGATGAGAGAGCTCCTGGACCCCGACCATCAGGAGACCCAGTTTCCCCTCCTTATCCCCGAGACGGAGTTCATGAAGGAGGCAGAGCACATCAAGGGCTTCGAGGACGAGGTGTACTGGGTGACCCACGGCGGGACCTCCCCCCTCGATATCAAGCTCGCCCTCAGGCCGACGAGCGAGACGGCGATCTACCCGATCTTCAAGCTCTGGGTGAGAAGCCACGCCGACCTACCCCTGAAGATATACCAGATCGTCAATACCTTCCGGTACGAGACGAAGCATACGCGACCCCTCATAAGGCTCCGGGAGATCACCTCCTTCAAGGAGGCCCACACCGTCCACGCATCCTGGGAGGAGGCGGCGGAGCAGGTGGAGGCGGCTCTCACCATCTACGCCGAGTTCTACCGCCGCCTGGCCATACCCTTCCTCTTCGCGAGGCGGCCCCCCTGGGACAAGTTTCCTGGGTCGGACTACTCCATCGCCCTCGACACGGTGATGCCGGACGGGAGGACGCTTCAGATCGGGACCGCCCACCTCCTGGGGACGAACTTCGCCACCACCTATGGGATCACCTTCGAGAACGAGGCCGGTGAGCAGGAGTTTGCAAACCAGACCTGCTACGGCGTCTCCGAGAGGTGCATCGCTGCGCTCATATCGGTCCACGGCGACGACCGGGGGCTCGTCCTCCCCTGGTCGGTGGCCCCCGTCCAGGTGGTCATAGTCCCGATCCTCTTCAAGGATAAGGAGAGGACCCTGGAGGTCTCTCGGGAGATCAAAGCGAAGCTCGCGGAGGCCGGGACCCGGGTCGCCATCGACGAGAGCGACGAGCGGCCTGGAGCCAAGTTCTACAAGTGGGAGATGAAGGGGGTCCCCATCCGGATCGAGATCGGGCCCCGGGACATCGAGAAAGGGGTCGCGGTCCTGGCAAGAAGGGACGGCAAAAAGCTGACCGTCCCCCTGGACGGTCTCCTCTCCTCGATCCAGGCGGAGGCCGTCGACCTCACCGAGGCGATGCTGACGAAGGCCCAGGCCTTCCTCGCGAGCAAGGTGAAGGACTGCGAGACGGTGGAGGAGGCGAGAGAGCAGACCGCGGCCGGCGTCGCCCGGGTCGGCTGGTGCGGCTCGGAGGAGTGCGGCCACTGGATAGAGGACGAGGTCGGAGCCGCCGTCCTCGGCGAGCCTTGGCGGTCCGCTGAGAAGCACGAGAGAAGCTGCATCGTCTGCGGCGCCAAGACCGAGAGGTGCGCCCTTCTCGCGAGGCAGTACTGAAAGACCAGTCAGATCCCGACCAGAAGCAGCAGAAGAAAGCAGCGAGGGCCATGAGATCATGAAGATTCTGATCGCCGAGTACGCCGTCGCCACCGGCCTTCCGGGGACCTACGCCGTCGAGGGGGGGGCGATGCTCTCGATCCTCGCGAGGAGCTTCGAGCGGCTCGGCCACGCGGTCGTATACCCGACGGCGGGGCCCGCCATCGCCGCCGGTCGGGCGATTCACCTCGGCGGGTGCGATGAGGACTTCGAGGCGCTCCTCGCCAGCTCGGGCGCTGACGCGGGGCTTGTGATCGCCCCCGACGAGCTTCTCCCCGGATTTCTTGAGATCCTAGAAAATAGCACCATAAACCTCGGCACCTCCCCCGCCACCGCGAGGCTCTGTGCCGACAAGCTCGCCTGCACCCTCCGCCTGGAAGAGGCGGGGGTTCCCGTCGTTGAGGTAGTCGACCCCAAGGACCGAGGCCCCTTCGTCCTCAAGCCCCAGTTCGGCTGCGGCTCAGAGAGGATAGAGCTTGTCGACGAGCTCCCGGAGTACCTGGGCGACCGGATCGCGACGAAGTACCGCGAGGGCGAGGCCCTCAGCGTCAGCCTCATCGCCGCAGGCGACCGGGTACTTCCTCTGACCATAAACAAGCAGCTCGTCAGCATCGAGGCGGGGTTCGAGTACCAGGGCGGGATCGTACCCTACCATACGGACCGGGAGGAGGAGATCCTGAGGGCGGCGGAGATGGCGGCTTTGGCCTTGGGCCTGCGAGGCTACGCCGGGATCGACCTCGTCGTCGGCGACCTCCCCCGGGTCGTGGACGTGAACCCCCGGCCCACCACCTCCATCGTGGGGATAGAGAAAGTGATGCGCGAGGAGCTGGCGGACCTCATCCTGAGGGCGCGGTTTGCGAGCTTGCCGGAGAGGGTGACGGTGGAGGGGAGCTGCGAGTTTCGGAAGGATAAATTGGAACTGGTTAGTATTCGATAAAACAAATAGGCTGCCAGATTTTCTGCATGGCAGCCTTTCAAAATCCTTGACAGCACTAATTTTAAGGGGTCACGCTGCCGCCAATTGGATCAGTTTCCTCCTGGAACACTACCGTCTGATGCAAAGAAGCTGCGCAGGACATTACACAGCTCCTCAACATTCTTATAATTCGATGGAACCGATATTGCCAGAGCAGTGGCTGCTTCATCACACTCTAAGCCTGCAGAGGTATTTCCGGAGATGTAAACTAAATCCCCGGTCTTTAGGTCAATGGTGCTGTCTCCTGTTAGTCTAACGGCACCGGTTGTGACTACTAAAATGCCGTCTTCATTATGGGAATGAGGGTTGACCTTTAATCCGGCTGGCAGTTTAATATTCATTACAGAGATCTTCTGCGACGCGAAGATTGGAGTAATTATCCCTTCTGGAGTAGAGAATGACTCAGACCCCTCTAACCTGTGAATCTCCAAAGTTCTCACCGTCCATCACTGCTCAGTGTCTCTTGATTATTGAAATACCAGGTACCATCAAGGTGAATAGGCATGAACCGATCGTAGAACTCTTTCATGTTCTGGATGGGCTCAATATCCGAGAACTCATTGGGATAGAACCACTTCGCCATAGACTGTAGTATAACGAAGTTTTCGATGCTGAATCCCAAGCCGGAATAATAAAAGTAAACATTGCCGTCTTTTACCGCTTTCAAGCTGCTCCACCCTGATCGATCTGTATATTTGTCGATCACTTTATCCACCTCGTCTTGGGACGGATGGGCACCGAATCCCACGATGTTGTCACCTGAATCGGTTAGGGTTCCTGGAACCATGCAAAATATGATTACATCTGGATCGGCGTTAATTAGGTATTCCGGATTTATTTGGCCGGATCTCGCAATTACATCATCTGCAATATTCTTTCCGCCGCTGTAATCTATCGGCAGTGCCATTCCACTGTGTGACATGGTTATCCCGTACTGATCAGCACCACTATTGGGATACTCTATGTAGACCGTTGTCTCGAGATCGCCCTCGATATCTTTGACTCTGGAAAAAACGTCTTCTACCTGTCGGCTGTAATAATCAATAATCTGATCCGCCTTTTCCTCTTTTCCGAGCAATGTTCCAATCAAAGACACGCTCCGTTCGTAGCTATCTCCGCCATAGGGATTCAAATAGAAATCCACATAGACAACCGGAATGCCTGCTTTGTCAAGCGGTCCGATATCTGGCACCATTCCGTAGGTTTTGCACCACAATGGTAGGATAACAACATCGGGATTTAGCGTGACCACCTCTTCAACGCTGAACGTCGATTTCTCAAGGTCTCCCACCCTGGGAATCTCTGCCATTTGTGGGTAGTCCTCAGAGTAAGCATTCAAGAGATCAGGGTAATTTGTATCAAGCGCAGAGCACACGCCTGATAGATAATCGATAAAATCTGGTCCTTCAACGGCGGCAAATACATTGATTGCCTCTGCATCTGCCAGCACGACACTTTCTACTGGACCCTCAATGGTGACAGTCCTGTCATCTAGATCGGTGATAGTTATCAAACTCGAATCCTCAGATGCGCTCCCTTCTCCGGCCGCTGCACATACAGCCACGCTAATTGACGATCCCGCGATTAACGTAATCGCAAGAACGGCGAGTACTACAATTCTATCCTTCATGGGCAAATCTCCAGACAAGTTACATTACGATTTTTTGAGAGCAATTATAACCTCGTCTCTATAAACTGGATCATCAGTTTTGGCGATCGACTGCCATTCGAAACCTGTTTTTTCCAGCATATCTTCAAATTCCTGGGCGGAATGAAGATTCTGTTCGTTGGAGGCCAGGGACATGGAAAAGTCTAGGGAGGTCGAAAAAGCCGACGATTTATCCAGAAATACGTGCTTGATGACCAGATATCCTCCGTCGTTCAGGCTTTTATTAATCCGTAACAGGATATTTTCAATGCTTGTTTTTACCATGTAAAAGGAGTTGGATGCAAATACCAGATCGTAACCAGTACCGATATCGTCCTTCCTGAAATCACAGGGCATAGACTTGATCCTGCTATCGCCATACTCTTTCAGGCGGGCTTCTGTTGAGCTCTCGACGATTGAAGGCAGGTCGGCGACGACTATTGAGGATATTCCCTGAAAGGTTTCGGCCAAGGCCATAGAATAGGTTCCTGGACCGCCACCAAGATCGAGTACGCTCCGTATCCTGGACCCGTCTAAATGGGTGGAAAGCATTCTCATAGTACGTTGAACGCCTCCCATAAATGGGGCCTCAAACAATGCCTTCCAGCCGGTTTCCTCATATGTCCACATCTCATGGGAGTGATCGAGTTCCTCTTTGAGCATTTTTACCATATCAATGCCAGGAGATGCTTCCATTAAGCTATGCTTAATGAGATTGATGGCCTGAAATTTTGAATCATTAGAGAAAAACGTCTTTGATGTATCAGACAACGAGAATTTATCATCATCCTTATCGAGAAATTTTAATGCTGAAAGCAGATCGCACAATTTCTCCAGCTTCCAGGTGTTGATACCTATCTCCTCGGAGAGTTGTGCCGCGGTCTTGGGCATTGTCAGATATTCGAACAACTTGATTTCAAGTGCAACTGAAAGCATGTGTGCATGTCTCGCACAGGTGATCATGTCATCTATCACTCGATAATCAAATGGGGGCAATTCGTTAACTTGTTTCTCGATTTGCAATTGAGATCACCAATCCATACCTATACCACGTAAACGATTAATATAAATCAATATCTATAATAATATTTAATTTTGCATAATTTGTACGCTCGTTGCACGTCAGGCCATCAGATTTTAGCTTGGTTGGGCCCACTATTGGTAAGACGAATTCTCAATATAAGAAGCATTATTTATAACTTTCGTTTAGATCCTCATGTTAAAAATGGGAAGATTCAAGTAGAATATAGAAGTCCTCTATCTATATGAAAGGCGCTACGCTTGATGGACGCTATAAAGTGCCAGGAGGTGGCCGGGAGATATACCTCCGTATTACTGGAAAAAAGCAGGCCCTAATAGGTGTCGCATGCGTTGTAATTGTTGTTTTCTTTTTCCTTGATCTCATGACAGGACCGTCGTGGCTTACAGTGAGTGAGGTTATTACTGCTCTGCTCTTTCATGAAACAGTATCTTCTGCAAATGAGGTGATAGTATGGGATGTCCGGCTTCCTGTGGCTCTCATGGCCTTGATCGTTGGAGCATCGCTGGGGATCGCTGGAGCGGAGATGCAGGCCATCCTGGATAATCCTCTCGCCGATCCTTACACGCTCGGCATATCTTCCGCAGCGGGATTAGGGGCCAGCCTGGCCATAGTGCTAGGAGTCGGGGTAACGGAGGCAGGCGTTTTCCTAGTTCCACTTAACGCCTTCGTGTTCTCCTTTTTCTCCAGTATTTTCATATATTACGTAGCCAAGACCCGATCATCAGATAAAGGGACAATTGTCCTGACGGGAATCGCCCTTCTTTTCCTCTTTCAGTCTTCAATAGCACTGCTTCAGTATATGGCTTCCAATCAGCAGATGGCAGCGATACTCTTCTGGATGTTTGGAAGCCTCTCAAAGGCCACTTTGGCTAATGCTGGTATCTGCGCAGCGATAATGGTCGCCCTCTTCGCAATCTTCGCTTCAGATGCATGGAAGCTGACCGCGCTCAAGCTTGGTGATAACAAGGCGAAGAGCCTAGGCATTGACGTCGAGGGTCTCAGGCGAAAGTCGCTAATCTGCGTTTCTTTGATCACTGCCACTGCGGTGAGCTTTGTTGGCACCATCGGTTTCATTGGCCTTGTAGGCCCCCACATTGCAAGACTGCTGGTGGGTGACGACCAGAGATTCTACCTTCCGTTATCGGCCCTTATGGGGGCTATGCTCCTGTCGATCGCATCCACATTGAGCAAAATCATAATGCCTGGAAGCATATTCCCAATTGGAATTGTAACCTCATTCATAGGCGTGCCTTTCTTTCTCTCGCTAATACTCAAGCGTAAAAAGGGAGGCCTAAGATGAAGCTGGATATTATAGATCTCAATCTCTCTTACGGCTCCACAAAGGTGCTTAATGGCCTGAATATGCAGGCGAAGCCAGAGATCACAGCCCTGATAGGGCCAAACGCTACAGGCAAATCGACGCTTTTAAAGTGCGTGGCTGGCATACTGAAGCCAACGGGACATATTCTGCTGGATGGAGAGGAAATCTTGGACAAGAGGAACAAGGAGTTGAGAGAGATGATAAGCTATCTTCCTCAGGAGATTCCCGATCTCACCACATTAACAGTCATGGAGGTGGTGCTGCTTGGGAGGGTGAATTCCCTATCCTGGAAGGTCTCTGAGGAGGAGATCGATCAGGCCTATGGTGTTTTGGAGGATTTAGGGCTGGATGACCTGGCCCCACGCCCCATGACAGAGCTTTCTGGAGGGCAACAGCAAATGATTTATGTAGCCCAATCTCTTGTGAGGAATCCCTCTTTGCTCCTCATGGATGAACCGACAAATAACCTGGATATGCAAAAACAATTGGAGATGTTTGAGCTTATCAAGGGAGTAACGGCGGAGAAAGAGATTACTACGCTGATGGTACTACATGACATAAACCTAGCGTCGAGATATGCAGATCAGATAGTTGTCCTTCGTGATGGAAAGGTCTTTTGTTCAGGTCCTGCAGAGGAGGTCATCAATGAGGACATCATTCAAGAAGTTTATGGTGTCAAGTCGACAGTTCACTTCCACCAAGATGGATTTCCCCAGATTGTTCCTCTGTGTTCTGTGCGTTGTTTACCCTGGCAAAAGAGGAAAGATCAAGGATTAGCGCATCAGGGGTCTGTGGATTTTGGACAACAGAATTAAATAAGAAACTCCGAATCCTGCGTCACTTATCTGCAATTTTTAGCTGAATCATCTCTCAAAATACCTGAAATTGCAGACCTTTGCGCCTCCGCCGCCATCCCCGCCGCCACGCCGATCGGGCGCATCACCTCCACCCTCCCGAAACCCACGACGTCCATCTCCCGGCCGACCGACCCCGGTGCGCCCCCGACCCGCGGGCGGCGTGCTCAGCCACGAAATGACCCCTCCGATCATGGCAAAAAACCTCGGCTTCGTCAAATAACCAAGTATTTAAAATCTCGATGCAAAATAGTCGAGAGATGAAGGCAAAGTTCAACGTCCTTGTCGAGAAGGACGAAGACGGGTACTACGTCGCCACCGTCCCATCCCTCCCCGGATGCCATACCCAGGCGAAGAGCCTGGACGATCTCATCGAACGGGCGAAAGAGGCTATAGAGCTCTACCTTGAGGTGGAGAAAGAGATCGTTCCTGGGGAGTTTGTGGGGGTCCAGGTTGTCGAAGCTGATACCGGTTAAGGCGGAGAAGGTCGTAAAGGCCCTGAGCAAACTGGGCTTTGAGATCGCAAGACAGAAGGGAAGCCATCTGGTGATGAAACATCCAGATGGCAGAATAACGGTGATACCGATTCACAGCGGCGAAGATCTGGGCAGGGGCATACTGAGGCAGATAGCCCACGATGCCAAGATCGGAACAGATGAGTTCTTAAACGTTCTTGATCAGGTTTAGCCCAACAACACTGACGAATCGAGTTCTTCCGCTTTTTATTGCACTATTCAAGTCGAAGGCATTTTGATTACGATTGTCGGGGCTTCTGATCAGACGGAAGGGCGTCGCCGTTGAACTCAGAAGGGATATCTCGGTCCCGCCCCATGCCCGAGACGAATATCGGGGTCCGCGCCGCCCCATCCCCGCCGCCGCGCCGGTCGCGCGCATCATCTCGGCCATCCCGAAACCCACGCCGAGCGTCTCCCGATCGATCCTCGGGCTCCCTCGACCGCCGGGCGGCGGGAGGAAGGCCGAAAGGCCCGCGACGGCGTATCCGACACGCCCATCAGGGGGCATCTGACCCTTATCGACGACGACAGGACGAGCCCCCCGTTCTCCTCCTTGAGAACGGAGGCCCCGTCCTCTCTCGCGATCTCCTCCTGCTCCGCCGTCCTCATGGAGTGCCGGTGGAAGTAGAGCGAGAAGCCGCCGCTACATCCACCTCCTGGTTTCCCGAGCCCCGAGAATCAGCTCCGATCAAGTAGCCTCCGCATCGCCTCGGAGATGCTCCACACCTCTATCAGCCCTTCATCTCTTATCCGGTGGAAGTGGGAGTCGTTTGTTATCAGAATCGCCTTCCCGTGAAGGCAGGTTGCGGCATGAACGATATCTGCGCCCTCGTCAGGAGGGAAGAATGGTTTGCACTTCAAAACGTCTTCAATAGATTGCTCGATTACGACCACTTTCTTCAGGAGAATTTCAAGGAATTGATCTGCCTCGAAACTTCTGGCATATCTGGCATACTCCGATATCAGGATATCATCTGCCACCAGCTCTATCGGCCCATCGAGGAGCATCAACAAAAGCTCGGTGCTCCTCGTCCTTCTGCCCTTGACCGCTGCTATGAAAAGGTTGGTGTCAATTAAGAACCTTATACTTCTGCTTGGCAAGCTTATTTGCCTCTTCCTCGATCTCTGCTTCGAGCTTGTCCAGATCCACAGTCCTGGCCTTCTTGATCATCTCCTCCATTAGCGACCTCAAATCCACCTTTTTCAAGATGACCGAATCAGGCGCCAACTCCTCCACAGCAAACTCGTCTCCCGGTTTTATGTCGAGCTTCCGCCGCAGCTCATTGGGAAGAACCACCCTCCCTTTGTCGTCGACTCTGGTGAACGGCATGTAGGATCAATCCCACTTATGGGACTAATAGTCCTTAAGCGTTTTGTCACTCTGAGACGAATGACGGGAGGAGATGAGCATTGAATGAGCATTGATCGTGGGGATCCATCTCATAGAGTATCATTGCGGAAATCCTTTGATGAAGATCCCTGGTCGGAGAATTGGCTTCGCTCTCTCTTCCGACCTCTCCTGAGTCGAGGAGTAGCTGGGGCTGATCCCCCTGGAGACTGCCGCCCATCCCCGCCGCCGCACCTCTCCGCGCAGCAGATCTACCCATGTCAGAAGTAGCGGTCGCTTTTAGATTGCGGCTTTGTCGGAGCTTAACCCCGCCGACCAGCAATGCGTCCTATCGCCGACCCCGCCCCCGACCCTGACAAAGTTTAAGGACGATCCCTGCCTATCCCCCAGCGACTATGAACAAGATAATGTATTCCAGCACCAATGGCCACCCCGAGCTCCTCGACTTCAAGGAGGCGCTCCTCCGGGGCCAGGCCCCCGACAAGGGGCTCTACGTCCCCCTGGAGATCCCGCAGATCCCGAAGGAGGAGCTCGCCCGCTTCCCAGGGATGGAGTACCCCGAGATCGCCCTTTCCGTGATGCGCCCCTACCTGGGAGACCTCATCCCCAAAGACGACCTCGTCGCGATCCTGCGGGACGCCTACGACTTTCCCGTGCCCATCGAGAAGGTCTACGACGAGAAGTACGTCCTTCGGCTGGATAAGGGCCCCACCTTCTCCTTCAAGGACTTCGCCGCCCGGCTGATGGGCCGATTGATGCAGTACTTCCTCAAGCAGGAGGGGAGGTCGATGGTGATCCTGACCGCCACCTCCGGGGACACCGGAAGCGCCGTAGCCCACGCCTTCTACGGCCTGGATAACATCAAAGTCGTCGTCCTCTTCCCGGAGAAGGAGGTTACCGGACGGCAGCGAAAGCAGATGACGACCCTGGGGAGGAATGTCACCGTCTTCGCCGTCGACGGCAAGTTCGACGACTGCCAGGCTATGGTGAAGCAGGCCTTCGTCGACCCCGACTTCGCTGGCCTCAATCTGTCGTCCGCGAACTCCATCAACATCGGCCGGCTGATTCCGCAATCGATCTACTACTTCTACGCCTGGTCGAGGGTGGCAGCCCCCGACCGGGAGGTAGTCTTCTCCGTCCCTTGCGGCAACTTCGGAAACGTCATGGCGGGGCTCCTCGCCATGAGGATGGGCCTGCCAGTCCACAAATTCGTGGTAGCGACCAACGAGAACGACGAGTTCCCGCGGTTCATGGAGACCGGCGACTACCGGCCGATAAGCCCCTCGGTCAAGTGCATCTCCAACGCCATGAACGTCGGCCATCCGAGTAACCTGGCCCGGGTCTTCTGGCTCTACGGCGGCTCGATGGACGAGGCCGGCCGGGTCGTCCGGGCCCCCGAGATCGAGGCGATGAGGCGGGATATATTCGCCAAATCCGTCACCGACGCCGAGACGCGGGAGACGATCTCCGAGGCGTACAACAGGTTTGACGCCCTCCTAGAGCCCCACGGCGCCGTCGGCTGGGCGGGGCTCGCCCGTTACCTGAAGGAGGTAGAGGACTGGAGCCCCTCCGTCTCCCTCGAGACCGCCGACCCCGCCAAGTTCCCCGAGGAGGTGGTCCGGGCCGTCGGCCTCGAGCCGCCGGTCCCCGCCGGTTTGTCCCGCCTCGACGGCATGGGGGAGAGGTTCGACCTCATCGCCGGGGAGTACGGGTTCTTCAAGGAGAAGCTCTCGGAGCTCTTCCGGGGATAGGGAGGTGAGAGGATGGATGACGGGCCAGAGATCATCTTCGACGACATAGGAAGCTACCCCCTCCCGGCGGGGATGAGCCGGGAGAAGCTTCCGGAGGGCGATTCTTACCTGGGACTGGTGAAGGACGCCATGGTTCAGAAGATCGAGGCTGGTGTGGAGAGGCCCACCTACCCCCAGTTCCGGGACATGATCCGGATGTTCATGGACCCGATCGAAGACCCCAAGAGGTCGGAGAGCCCCTACCTCGTCCGGGCGGGGGAGGCCCGGATCCTGGAGCTGGAGGCCCTGGAGGCCCTGGGGCGGAGGAGGGGGGGGGTTGGTGAGCAGCTATCCGCTCGGGTATGCGTCACAGGCCCCGTCGAACTCTACATCTCCCGGTTTGGTGCCACTGACTACCGCGACATCCTCGATAACCTCGCAAAAAGCGTCGGAAGGTTTGTCGAGATGGCGAAGAAGAGCCGCCACTTCGAGGTCGCCGTCGTCTCCATCGACGAGCCGAGCCTTGGGATCAGTCCAAACGTCGTCTTCGACTATGACGATATAAAAAAAGCCCTGGAGATCGCCGCCCGCCCCTGTGGGGGAACCGATTGCGAAGTCCACCTTCACTCCCCCCTGATGGCGGAGCTCTGCGCTGGCGTCCCCGGGATCAACGTCATCGGGGTCGAGTCGGCAGCAAACCCCGACTACCTGAGGCTCGTCGATCGGAAGGTATTGGAGGAGAACGGAGCCTTCCTCCGGGTCGGGATCGCGAGGACCGACATCGACGGAATGGTGGCGAGGCTGAACGACCGGCTCGAGACGAACCTCTGGCTCGACCCCGAAAGGCTGAAGCGGGAGGTCTTCTCCGCCGAGTCTGCTGACCTCATGGAGAAGAGGCTCGCTGCGGCCTTTCAGCTCTTCGGAGATCGGGTGAGGTACGCGGGGCCGGACTGCGGCCTCGGCCCATGGCCAAGCCAGACGATGGCGAAAGATTGCCTCGCCCGCTGCGCGAGGGCGATCTCCTCCTTCAATTCCAGGCCCAGGCCGGAGGGGTAGCCGGAAGGGATGGGCTCAGGCCGTGATCCCTCGGGGGCCGGCCCTTAAAGATCGAAAGACCGCCATCTCTTTTTTCTCCGGCTGAAGGAACCTTCATCGGCCCCGAGGACTTGCGATATAATCTCTCCAGCTGGCGGGCGAACGTGGATATTATCTAAAATACGTCCTTCCTTCGATGGGGAGAGGATCTCGGGATAAATCATAACCACTATGTATAAATATTTTAAGATCATTCTATGCACCATGAGATTGAGGGTAGTGAGTTCTAAAGAGGAGATCCCGGAGCTTAACCCCAACGAGCAGATGATCCACCTCGCCTTCAGGCCGTCGAATATGGACGTGATGACCCTCATCCAGAGGTGCCCCAGGATCCGGACCGTCCAGACCCCCCCATCCTACTACAGGACGATGTCCAAGGCGGCCCGGCAGTTCCTGGAGATCCAGGGGGTGGAGCTTTTGAGGGGGGACGTCTGGGGTCACCGAAAGGATATCGACGAGTACTACGAGATCGACGAGGGCGTCATAGAGAGATTATCCAAACTGATCTCGGAGGGGCGCAAAATAGATGAAGCTGTAACTTTGATAAAAAGAGAGACGAAGCTTTCAGAAGATTTGATCAAGTACATCCTCAAGACCAGCGTCATCCTTTGAGGGGCCCTCAGAATGGGCGATCTTCGATGGCTGAGGCCTAGCCTCTGCGTTCGTCGGCTTCCACAGTTCGCACCATCACGATTTTATCTCAGAAGAGGCGACTCGGAGCCGAGGATGAAACATCAAAGGGGCCCGGTTCTCGATATCCCTACATCGCGAATCTCGGCCTGGGGTGATGATCATGACAAAGGTTGTGCTCAACTTCAAGACCTACGCGGAGGCTACGGGGGCAGAGGCCCTGAAGCTCTCCCGGATTTGTGAGGAGGCGAGAGATCAGTACGACGTCGAGATCGCCGTAGCGGTCCAGGCCCCGGATATCCGGCTGATCTCGGAGGACGTCTCGATACCCGTCTACGCCCAGCACGTCGACGGGGTCGGGTTCGGTGGATACACCGGCTCCATCACTGCCGCTGCCGTCAAGGCCGCAGGGGCCGTCGGGACCCTCATAAACCATTCGGAGAGGAGGCTTAGACTAGCCGAGATCGAGGCGTCCCTTTCGGCCTGTCGGGCGGCGGGGATCGCCACCATAGTCTGCACCAACAACGTAGCCACCACCCGGGCTGCCGCCGCCCTCAAGCCCGACTACGTGGCGGTGGAGCCCCCCGAGCTGATCGGAAGTGGCATCCCCGTCTCCAAGGCCGACCCCGGCGTTGTAACGGGTTCCGTCGAGGCGGTGAAGGGGATCGAGCCCTCCGTCGGGGTTTTGTGCGGCGCCGGGATCAGCAGGGGCGAGGACCTCCGGGCGGCCCTCGATCTCGGGTCGGAGGGGGTCCTCCTCGCCTCGGGGATCGTCAAGGCGAAGGATCAGAGGGCCGCCCTGGAGGAACTCCTCTCCGGGATCCGGAGGTGACCCCATGATTTGTGTCAGGGTCCGGGTATCCGGGAGGGTCCAGGGCGTCGGGTACAGGAGCTTCACCAGGAGCCAGGCCGCGGAGCTGGGGGTGAAGGGCTGGGTCAAGAACCTTCCTGGGGGCGGCGTAGAGGCCCTTCTCCAGGGGGAGAGGAAGAAGGTGGGGGAGCTGTTGAGCCTGATGAAGGAGGGGCCGGCTGGCGCCCTCGTCTCCGGCATGGATATATCCGAGGTCCGGTGCCAGGAGATCGAGGAGTTCAAGGTGGTCCGCTGAGGAGGGATGGACCAATGCTTACGGTCAACAGATACAAATGCGGTTACTGCGGGGCCTGCGTCGGGGTCTGTCCCGTCGCCGCCCTGGAGCTGGTGGAGACCTGGATCGAGGTGGGCGACGGCTGCACGGGCTGCGGCCGGTGTGCCAAGATCTGCCCCCTGGGGGCCCTGGAGCTGGTGAAGGAGGCGAAGACGTGAACTGCGACCTGGTGGTGGTGGGGGCGGGTCCCGCCGGCTCGATGACGGCGAAGGCCGCGGCCGAAGCTGGCCTCGAGGTGGTACTGCTGGAGAAGAGGCAGGAGATCGGCGACCCCGTCCGGTGCGCCGAAGGGGTGAGCAAGGCAGCCCTCAAGAAGCTCGTCGACCCGGACCCCACTTGGATCTCCGCCGAGGTGAAGGGGGCGAGGATCCGGGGGCCCGACGGGACGGAGATCGTCATCTCCGAGGACAGGGCGGGGGCAGAGGTCGGCTACGTCCTGGAGAGGAAGGTCTTCGACCGGGCCCTGGCGCAAGAAGCGGCGGAGGCGGGGGCGAAGGTGATGGTGAAGACGAGGGCCCTGGGCCTTCTGATGGAAAATGGCGTCCCTTCGGGGGTCTCCGCCCAGTTCATCGGCGAGAGCCTCAGGGTGGAGGCGCCCCTCGTCGTCGGCGCCGACGGCGTCGAGTCGAAGGTCGGCCGCTGGGGAGGAATCGATACCGCCCTCAAGGCCAAGGACATCGAGACCTGCGCCCAGTTCCTCGTCCAGGATGATAAAATCGACGACGATTACTGCGAATTTTTCCTCGGAAACGAGATCGCCCCCGGCGGGTACGTCTGGTCCTTCCCCAAGGGGGAGGGGCTTGCCAACGTCGGTATCGGGGTTCTGGGGTCGAAGGCCGACTCGGGGACGCCGATCCGGCTCCTCCGGGACTTCATGAAGAATAACCTCCCTGAGGGGAAGGTCCTGGAGATGGTCGTCGGCGGGGTTCCCGTCTCGGGGCCGATCGACCAGACCGTCGCCGACGGGGTGATCCTCGTCGGGGACGCCGCCCGCCAGTCCGACCCCATTACCGGCGGCGGGATCATAAACGCCATGAGGGCAGGGGCGATGGCGGGCGAGATCGCGGCGGAGCTGGTCCCTAAGGGCGAGGTGGATAAGAAAGCCCTCCAGATCTACGAGAATAGGTGGAGGGAGACGATCGGTAAGTTGATCACCAGGAACTTCGCCGTCAAGGAGTTCTTCGTCGGACTAACCGACGACGACCTCAATCGGCTGATCCACTCCCTCGACGGGATCGACGTCGCAGAATTGGACCTGAGGGGGCTGTTGAAGGTCCTAGTCCGGCAGAACCCGAAGCACCTCCTGAAGCTCCGCCACCTGATCGTCTAGCCGGCGGATCTCCCGGCCGCCGCTCCTCCGACGGCTCCGCCCTCCAGCGGCTCAGCCGCCGGATAGGCCGGGGAGGCGGTCGAGGTCGAACTCGATCCTCACGCTATCGCGGTCGGCGCCGATGGAGACGACGGTGGCGTGGAAGACGTATCGGAGGGTCCGCCGACCTCCCGGCACCCTCACCCCGTGGTCGCGAGCGAGCCTCGATAGGGTGCAGGCCTGGAGGACCGGGCCGGACTGGAGGAAGAGGAGGCCCGGCAGGTTGAGGCTCTGGTGGGAAAGGGTCGGAAACTTCTCCTCCAGGATCGCCGCCAGCTCGGCCCGGGTGATCTCGACCGCCCGCCCCTCGCTCTCGACCCGGAGGTGGTCCTCGTCGGCCTCGACGGCGTCGACGTGGGCCTTGAGGGTCGAGGAGATGTAGTTGTCCCCCCTCCCCCTCTTCTCGGGCGGGAGGAGCTCTTCGAGCCTCGGGAGGAAGGGGCGGAGGAGGGGTCCGCTCCCGCCGAATAGTGCCCCCGGCAGGTTTTTCACCTCCGCCGAGAGGTCTCTTACGTCCTGCTTTGTCACTTCGACATGGACCATGGTTATTTTCGGGGGCTTTTAGGGCATGTAGTTGTCGGGCTGGTGGAAAGCAGCCACCAGGGACAAAGGCCGAACAGAACCGCCCAATAAAGAGAATCTTGGGTGGGATCCCCTCCTCGCCATCTTTATAACGCGAAAGGATAGCCGATGACTGAATCGGAGGCGGGTAGAAGTTGCGAGAAGATCGATCCTGGGACGAAGAGTTGGCTTTATCGGAGACGGGGCCCAAGCCACAGAAATCTTTGGAACAATCGTCCAGAGACCCGCCATGACCGACCCCTCCTCCGCCCGAAGCCAGAGGTATCTCGGAGATAAGGGGCTCGTCGCCCTCATCACCTTCCTCAGCGCCTTCGTCCCCCTCTCGACCGACCTCTACCTTCCCGCCCTCCCCGGGATGGCCCTCTACTTCGGAGTCTCGGCGGACCTTGCGAACCTGACCCTAATTTTGTTCTTCGTCTTCTTCGGTGCGGGTACGCTCTTCTGGGGCCCCCTCAGCGATAAGTACGGCCGAAGGCCCGTCCTCCTCGCGGCCCTCTCGATATATACGGCGGCGAGCCTCGGCTGCGCCGCCTCCGGCGACATTCATCAGCTGATAGCCTTCCGGATCTTCCAGGCGGTCGGGGGGAGCGGCGCCTTCGCCGTCGCCACTGCCATGGTCAAGGACGTCTACGAGAGCAAGAGGAGGGAGCCGATCCTGGCGATGGTCCAGTCGATGGTTCTGATATCGCCGGTGGCGGCCCCCGTCCTCGGAGCGATCCTCCTCAAGTTCGTCTCCTGGAGGGGGGCGTTCTGGGCCCTCGCCCTCATCGGCCTCATCGCCCTTTTGGGGAGCCTGGCGCTGGAGGAGACGATCGGCGAGCGGAGCGGAGGGTCCATCCTCGGGGCCCTCGGCCGGATCTTTGGGGTAGCGAAGAACCCCGGCTTCTCCTCCCTCCTCCTCCTCTTCTCTCTCCCGGGGATATCCTCGATGGCCTTCATAGCCGCGTCGTCCTACATCTACATAAACGGCTTTTGCCTCAGCCCCCAGGTCTACAGCTACTACTTCGCAGCAAACGCCGTCGGGATGATCTCCGGCCCCATGATCTACATGCGGATCTCCAGGAGACGCCGGAGGAGGTCGATCATCGCCGCCTCCTTCGGGGCGATCGCCGGAAGCGGCCTCTTGATCACGATCTTTGGAGAGAGAGCCCCATGGCTATTGGCGGCGGCCCTCCTCCCGGCGACGATCTCTTCGAGCCTAGTCCGGACGCCAGCAACGAACCTGATGCTGGAGCAGCAGAGGGGGGATACGGGGTCGGCGGCTGCCCTCATGAGCTTCTTCGGGATCTTCGCCGGGAGCGTCGGGATGACGACGATCTCCCTGGACTGGCCCGATCCGATCCAGGTCCTGGGGATGATGAACCTCCTCGTCGGCCTCGCCTCAGGGGCGCTCTGGATCCTGATCTCAAAAAAACCGTATGTCGTAGCCGTTCCGGAGAGGTACGTCCCTCGCCGCCGCTGAACAGGGGTGGAGGAGCGGGCCCTGCCATCGGATGGATGATCTGAGGGAAAGAAGATCCCCACGGAGCGGCTGTTTTTTAAACCTTGAAGGGATAGATTGTAAGGGGGTTACTGAATATGAGATCAAATTGCGTCGTCGTCGCAGCTCTGGCCGCTCTCCTTCTAATTCTGGGATCGTCCACGGGGCTGAAGCAGGAGTCGGCGGGGTCCTCTCCGGATCCGGCCCTCGAATCGACCACCGGAGTCGGATCTACCTCGCCGGCCTCCGAGGCAGGCCCCGCCACCGTCGCCGGGATCTGGAGCCTGGTGCTGATAGACGGGGCCACCGGGAGGTCCTCGTCCGTGGAGGCGGATATCAGCCAGATCGATCGGGTGATATTCGGCCGAGGGGCCCTCGGCGGCGCCGGAGCCGCTCCAACCTTCCTTCCCGTCGAGACGGGTCCGAGGCCGACGAGGGACGATGGGATAAAGTCGATGGTCTGGTGGCTCCACCAAGACCCGGCACCTGCGGCCCAGGGAGCCTCATCTGCCCGATATCTGACGATCGGGGCCAGCGGGATCGTCATCGGCCAGCGGGTGAACCTCGATCTGATCTTCCTGGATCAGAACGCCCTTTACAGGCTGGATCTCACCGTCTTCGGAAGCTCGGTCTCCGGAGACTACCTCGCCTACGAAGCCGGGGGAGCGGTCGGGTCCGGGAGCTGCCTTGGGTCGATCAGGCCGGGGTACGCCCTCCCCCCCCCCAGCTCTTCCCCCGAGGTCCTCAACCTCGGGAGGATGAGGTGAACGCGATCCGGTTAGAGGACCGGTTCGTCTGAAAACGGTACGGAAGTCCTTCTGCCGGAGGATCGGTGGGCTCTACTTCCCCGTCACCGGGACGTACTCGACGCCGGGCCTCCGCCTCGCGACCTCCATCCGGTAGAGCTTCATCAGGTCGTAGACCTCGGCGGGGACGTCGGTCTTGACGCACTCCCCCAGAAGCCTCCTCGCGTCCTCGGCGAGGAAGGGGTGGTCGTGGGTGTACTTCCCCGAGACGAACTCCTCGATGATCTGCGCTACCTTATCCCCGTCGCACCTGCCGTCCAGGATCGTCTTCACCAGGCCGTCCATCTGCCGGAGGGCCTTCTCTGCCTGGTCGGCGAGGACGATCGTCTTGTCGTCCACCTCGTCGATCTTCTTCCTCTCCAGGAGCCTCACCAGGGATGTGGCGGGGTAGGAGCCGGTCTGGTCTCCGAGCTGGGGGTCGACGGGGCCGAGGGCGGCGTGGGGGTCCATGATGATCTCGTCGACGGCGAGGGCGATGAGGGTCCCGCCGCTCATGGCGTAGTGGGGGATGATCACCGTCTTTCGAGCCGGGTGGGCCTTCAGAGCGAGGGCGATCTGGGTCGCGGCGAGGGCGAGCCCCCCGGGGGTGTGGAGGATGAGGTCGATGGGGACGTCCTTGGGGGTGGTCCTTATCGCCCTCAGGACCTGCTCGCTGTCGTCGATGTCGATGTACCTCGCCAGGGGTATCCCCAGGAAGCTCAGGACCTCCTGCCGGTGGATCAGGGTAACGACGACGGACTTCCTCCTCTTGCCCATCTTGACGAGGAGCCTCCTTCTGCTCTGCTCCAGGTATCTCCTCTGGAGCATGGGGACGAGGAAGAGGATGAGAAATAAGATGATCCACATGTTGCTGAGGAGGGATTCAGAGCCCATCTGGAGGAGGACTGGTTCGTACATCCGGTCAACAGGATCGACGGAATTCTATTTAACATTTGTTAAGGCTTCTCAAAGCCGATCCGGCGGGGGCGACGATGGGCCTATTCTCCAGCCTTTCAGCCCTTCCCACCTCCACCCCCTCCGACGAGGACGACGCCGGATAAGAAGGGTTATTCGTTTAAATGGCATAAAATAAGGGCTGATCTCAGAAGATGGGATGGTGAAGATATGACCGACGAAGGAATGACGATCAGGGGAGGAGATGCTGCGCCGCGGTTCTGCCTTCCCGACCAGGATGAACGAGTGGTATGCCTCGAAGAGCTCTCGGGAAGGTGGGTTGTCCTCTACTTCTATCCGAAGGACCACACCTCCGGATGTACCCGGGAGGCCGTCGACTTTACCGAGAGCCTCAAGGAGTTCCGGGATCGTGGGGCGGAGGTCTTCGGAGTGAGCCCCGACTCGCCGAAGAGCCACAGGAGCTTCCGGGAGAAACACCGGCTCGAGGTGACCCTCCTCAGCGACCCCGACCACCGGGTCCTGGAGGCCTACGGCGCCTGGGGGAAGAAGAGGATGTACGGGAAGGAATACGATGGCGTTCTCCGGAGCACGGCGATCGTAGATCCTGATGGCAAGGTCGCTCGAATCTGGAGGAAGGTCCGGGTCAAGGGCCACGTCGAGGAGGTCCTGGAGGCCCTCAGATCCCTCTCCTCGGGGCGCTGAAGGGGCCGGTATGGGCGATGGGTCCAGGAAATGGGGGTTGAGGGGCGGGGAGAGAGGGGAGCTTTGGACCCAAAAGCCGGGGAAACGGCGGGGCGGATCAGAGGAGTCGGCAGAAATAAGGGAAAAAAATTTTGGGATGGAGGTCTGGCGACCCCCCTCCTTCAGATCTCCTCCTCATATACCCAGAACCGGACGCCATCGCTGACGGAGCAGTCGGGGTTCTCGACGTCCGTCGCGGTGACGAAGAAGACGTACATCCCGCTGTAAAAGCTCTCCAGCACCTTGAAGTCGCCGTAGAAGCCGTAGGCGTCTCCGGGGTATATGTCCGGCATGAAGGTCCCTATGACGTGGGTTTTGGGCGTCGGGTCGACGTAGCCGTAGGTGATGGCGAACCTTCTCTTCTCGTCCAGGTCGTTCCTCACCGAGACGTTGTAGAAGACGGAGTCGCCGTAGATGTAGACCTCCTGGCTCAAGGATGAGGTGACGTTGAGGCAGGGCTCGGGGCACTGGTCCCCACCGCAGGTCGCCTCGAAGATCTCGACGGCGCTCCAGCCGCAGACCCGGCCGTATACCGTGACCTCGATCGTCCCGCCATATCCGGAGCAGACCGGGTCGATGACGGCGTGGTAAGCTTTCAGGTCGGAGTCGTAGACCAGGTCGTACCTCTCGCTCACCTCCTCAGAGCAGGTGACGTAGATCCAGACGTCGGTGAAGCCGGCCCGGTAGGGTATCGTGGCGCCGTCTTTCCCCTTCAGCTCGACGGTCACCTCCAGGGCCCCCTCGTCGCAGCTGACGATCCCATCGATACCGAAGCTGCAGCTGATGATCCCGGCGATGTCCTCCAGGATCGGCTCCAGGGTGAGGCCTGACCTGATGAGGTAGAACTTTCCTCCCGTCTCGACCGCCATCTTCTTGATCGACTCCTCGTCGGGGCCGATGGCGTAGACCTTAACGCCGCTCGATGCCAGGTAGGAGATGACGCCGTCGAGGGTGTCCCCCTCCTGGTTGCAGCAGTCGCCGTCAGGATGGGCGGGGGCGTCGGTGATCAGGACGACGATCTTCGCCGCGTCCCCACCCCTCCACCTCTGGTCGTTGACGGTGTGGGTCATAGCCGCCAGGACCGACTCGGGCTCGTCCCCTCCCCAGCCGAGGCTGAGGGCGTCGATCCAGGACTTGAAGGTGGCAGAGTTCCCCGTCAGGACCCCCTCGTTGTATACCTTGTACGGGAAGTCATCAGAGCCTCCACAGGCAGTATCCCCGCCACAGTTGAGGTTGAAGTCCCGATACTCCGTCAGGCCCAGCCGGTAGTCTATCCCGGAGGATGCGAGGTTATCTGCGAACTCCTTCGCGATCGACTTCATCTCGTCGATCTCCTCGCCCATGCTCCCGGTGGTGTCGAAGACGAAGACGATGTCCGCCTTCTTCCCCGAGACGCAGTCGAGGTACCTCGCCAGCTCCTGGCATTCGCCGGTGGGGGCTGCTGTCAGGGACTCGGGGGTGGTTACAAACATGAAACCCGTCTCCTCCGGAGAGGCTTCCGAAGAAGGCTGCGATATGGCCAGCGAAGCCGATAGGATGAAGATCATCGTCGCCGCCATCAAAACCATCATTTTTTTTCTCATGTCCTCCGCTCCAGTATATCGATCTGCGACTCAACGCCGCAAAATAATAAAGGTCTTTTCTCTCATAAAAATCTTTCCTGAGATACCAGCAGGTTTGAGAGGATCCAAATCCGGCGCGATGGCAGCCACAACCTTTAAGCTCCGGCCCCAGGCACTGTAAAGCCAGGCAGCGGAGGAATTTGGCGATGCTTGAAAGGCTGAAGAGGTCTCTATTGGAGGCCCCCATCTACAAGCGGGGCGATTACAACTACTTCATCCACCCGATCACCGACGGCGTCCCCGAGGTGAGGCCGGACCTGATCAGGGAGGTGGTGACCCACATCATCAGGACCGCAAACCTGGACGTCGACAAGATCGTCACCATCGAGGCGATGGGGATCCACATCGGGACCGCCCTCTCCCTCTTCACCGACATACCCCTGGTGATCATCCGGAAGAGGAGGTACGGCCTCCCGGGGGAGATCGAGGTGAGCCAGGTGACCGGGTACTCCAAGGGGCAGCTCTACCTCAACGGCATCTCCCCCGGCGATAGGGTGATCGTCGTCGACGACGTCGTCAGCACCGGGGGGACGGCCCTCGCCACCCTGGAGGCGCTGAAGGCCGCCGGCGCCCAGGTGGTGGACGTCGTCGCGGTGATAGAGCGGGGGTCTGGGGCCGAGAGGCTGAGGGGCCAGGGCTACCAGATCAAGACGATGTTGAGGGTCGATGCCGACGAATTCGGGGTCAGGATCCTCGATTAGGCGCCGGAGGTCGGGGGATGTGGTCCGGATCTCCTGGATCGGCCCCAGGGCCGGCTGGACCCATCGGTCTAGCTCTGCCAATAGATCTGGACCCGTCCCGAGATCCGGTGGTCGGGGGGGGGACCTCTGAGCCTGGAGGAGGATCTCAGGGCGGAGACGGAGAAGTGGCTCAGGAGGGCCGAGGAGGCCAGAGAGAGGGCATCGCCCCGAGGGGAGGAGGGGGAGAGGTTTTCTGCCAACATCGATGCCTACCTATCCGACTGCCGCTACTTTCTCGACCAGGGCGACCTGATCCGGGGGTTTGAGGCCGTCATCTGGGCGTGGGCCTGGATCGAGATCGGCGAGCGGATGGGGCTCCTCCAGGAGGGCAAAGCTCCTTTCTGAAGGGGAGGTCGGGACCGGGGTCATAAGTTCACCTCTATCGTCCTCCCCTCCAAGACATCCTCTTCGCGGACTTCGACTTCTTTGGCATCTCCTCCGGCGACGTCCATTAAAGGCCCCAGCAGGTATGGTCCGATCGAATGGACCTCTTCCGTCCCTTCGGTCGAATAGGGGACAACGATCTCATAGCGGCCGTCGACAGGAGTTGCCGAGTTGAAGTACTGGAACCTTCTCCCTTGGTTTGACGTCATATCCAGGATCACCCCTATCGGCTCGTCGTAAGGTGTCGTCCCGGCTATCCTCGCGCCATTGACCCGCTCGAAGACCTTGACTCTGCTGACGGGAAACCTCAGCCCTGAAGTGGTTTTTGACTCGTAGACCAGCCGGAAGGAGCCCAGGTCGGAGCAGTCCCAGAGATGGAGCTTTGCGAGGACAGTTCCCAAGAACCTCGGTGAATGCTCGTAGGTTATAATATCAGAATCGGCGGCGATATTGACATAACTACCCGGCTCCTCCTCGATCCATCGGGCGATGGCAGGAAGATTCATGTAGAGCATCTTCTGGTCGGTTATGAAGTATCGAACGTTCCTAATCTCGGCTATGGCCAGGGCATCATCTTCTTCTTCCGCCAGGAAGAAACGCGCCGCATCTTCCGCCCCTGCCTGGAAGTTGTTCGCCACCACCGGCCTCTTCGATTTATATAAAATCCAATTGCCGTAATCCCACCAGCTGAGGATGCCGTATTCTGCTGCCTCGACGGGCCTATCGAACCCCGCCGTCGGGGGGGTGTTCTCGCTGACCCAGTCCAGGGAGTCGTTCCAGTCTCCGGAGATTTCCGGCTTATATTTGGCAACCCCTGGTAGGTTAATGGCCAAGGGGATTATGAGGATCAGAAGAATAGCAGCTCCGACGACCTTGGCCGTACCATGATCGACCTTTCGAGAGCGCTCCATTGATCCGATCCGATCCATACCCCAGAAGAAGAGAAGGGCTACGAGGACTGATCCGCTGATCGAGAATAGGAAGAGGAATCTGACCTGGGATATCATGAGAGCCATGGAGAGGCCAGCCCAAATGAGGAAGAGCAAACGATCTCTTCTATGATCGTTTAATTTGATGCTATGGCCCAGGATTACGAGCCCTCCAAGGGAAAATATGAGGCCAATTACAGGCAAGGAGAAGAGTCCGTATACCCTAAATATAGGCATAGCCTCCTGTATTCCTACTCTCGCAAGATCGGTTCCTATGAGGTAGTTTATCCCTTCTATCAAAAGATAATACGCATCCTGTCCTGTCTCGGTTACATAGAGGAATATCACGGCTATGTAGCTAAGAATTGCCACTATGGGAAGAAAAGCCTGCCATGGGACCTTTTTCGCGACGAATAGCCGCGATAGGACGTAAAAGAATGCCAAACCCATCAGAGATCCTAAGGCTCCGATGAAGGAAGGAGAAAGCCAAGCCTCATACCAGAAAGGCAGCATCAGGGCTAGGGCTACTCCAAAGGCCGCCGCCAACGGGATGATGGTATCCTCGATTGCGGCATTTTTTCGGAGGTCGATGGTGATCTGGATCGTTGCGTAAATAAGGATCGCGATCATGTAGATAGGAGCCCCTATCCAGCTATATGAGACGCCGGCCAGTAGAATTCCGGCAGTTGCCCCAAACCACAGACTCCGCTTCCTCTCGGTGAGGGCGTAAGCGAGAAGTAGGATCGCACCTAAAATAAGGAGAAGCTCAAGAGAATCATGATCAGGCAATCCAAAATGGGTTCTACCAATGTGCTTTGAATCGATCGCGAGAAGGAAGGCCGATAAGAAGGCCACCCTCGTTCCAAAGAGCTTCTTTGCCAACTGATAAACGAGAAGGATTGTAACTGATCCGAGGATCACTGGGATGACAGCCCCAGCGACCTCCACGGCCCGGGGCGATCCTCCCAGAAGAAGGGCCGCCGCCGCCACGATCTGATCGAAGAGGGGTGGCCATGTGATTTCAAGGCCAAAGGGATGGTTCAGGTATGAGTCGAACCAGAGGGTATGGGGGAAGTTCTCGGTGGTATATAAGACCCTTCTCATATGATAGAATGAATCATAACTAAAGAATTGGATCTCCCCCTCTGCAAGGGAGTTTCTTGCCGGCACTAGCCTCAAAAAGAGGCCCAGTAAGAGAGCCGTCAGGACACCACAAACTGCGTATAATCTTTTCTCCCTCTCCATCTACTACTTCACCTTTTAGATGCTATGAGAATGATAATCGCAATCGATGTTCAAATACGTTTCCTTTTGAATCCTGAAGATCCAGAAAGCTTGGACCTCTATCATCGAGCTTTTTGCGACGATCTGGTCATCAATGGCGCATAACGTCATTGGCCTAAGGTTGTAGAGTCCTGAAACTATTTCGCATCCCATCTAAGCCCGGAAACATATTCTGGGATATGAAGCTGAACAAGGCGAAGATTCGTTGGATTATTCGTCAGAAACACAAGGGGGTGGCTACAAAAGATATCGCTCGTGACATGAAGGTATCTACGAGACGAGTGCAACAGATTCTCAGGGAATATCGCAAGACCGGCAAGGAGCCATCTCTTGGTGAAAACCTTGGCCGGCCCGCTAAACCCTACGATGAGCATGAAGCTCAGATAGTCAAGGAGGCCCACGAAAGTTATCGATTTGGAGCACGGATGCTGGAGCCAGTGATCAGGAAGCGGTATAAGATCCAGATATCTCATAACCGCATCCACATGTATCTGAAGGCTCAGGGACTGGCTCAAGAGAATCAGAAGAAGCAGAAGCGTCGAAAGTGGGTTCGTTACGAGCGAAAGCATAGCCTATCAGCAGGGCATATCGATTGGCATGAGGCGGACGGGACGGATATCAAAGTCTGTGTTGTCCTGGATGATGCATCCAGGATGGTCCTGGCTGGTGGTGAGTTCTCAGTCATCAATACCGAAAACAGCAAGCTGGTAATCGATCAGCTGGTTGAAAGGTTCTGGTGGCTTTGTCCTATGAGAGAGCTGATACTCGATCATGGCAGCGAGTTTGGTGCCCACAGAATCCATGATGACGGAAGTTGGCAGAGCGATTTCAAGAATCACCTGGAAAAATACGGTATCAAGCCGATCTTAGCCAGAGTAAAGCATCCTCAGACAAACGGAAAGCTAGAACGGTTTTTTGGAGAATATAAGAAGCATAGATCCGTTTTTAATTCGTTCGACGAGTTTATCTGCTGGTATAACAATAGACCTCATGGGAGCTTGAATATCCAGTGCTTGGAGACTCCAGAAATGGCTTTCATGCGAAAGATGGCACCTGAAGCCTATTTTGCTATCGGCCACAGGTTGTTTGGGTTGTGAGATCATATGAATAATTCAAAACGCATAGATTCCAGAGAAGCGCGAAATAATTTCAGGACTCCACATCATTGGCCTAAGGTAGAAACATTTATCAGAAGGAAGCCAGGCTTTGGTTTGTGGTTCTGGTAAGCCTGGTCATCCCCACCATGAACGAGGAGGAGACGATAGGAGAGTGCATCCGCCGGGCGAGAGCCGTCTTCGAGGAGATGGGGATAGAGGGGGAGGTGATCGTGGCGGACAGCTCCGGGGACGCGACGCCGGAGATCGCCATATCCCTCGGGGCGGAGGTGGTCAGGCCGGAGAAGCTCGGATACGGCAACGCCTACCTGGCGGGGTTTGCGAGGGCGCGGGGGAGGTACATAGTCATGATGGACGGAGATCTCACCTACGATCCCGCCGATATGCCCGGGGTTATAAGGCTTCTCGAGAGCGGCAGAGCCGATTTCGTCATCGGGACGAGGCTTAAAGGCCAGATCGAGGAGGGGGCCATGCCCGCCCTCCACCGGTACCTAGGAAACCCCCTCCTGACGGGGATCCTCAACCTCCTCTTCGGGGCGGGGATCTCCGACGCCCACTCTGGGATGAGGGCGATGACTCGGGAGGCCCTCGACCGGCTCCAACTCCGGGCTGGGGGGATGGAGTTCGCCTCGGAGATGGTGATCGAGGCCTCGCGGAAGGGTCTCTCGATAGAGGAGGTCCCGATCACCTACCATCCCCGAAGGGGGGCCTCGAAGCTCCGCTCCTTCACCGACGGGTGGAGGCACCTCCGGTTCATGATCCTCTACAGGCCGGGCCCCTTCCTCCTCCTCCCCGGAGCCGTCGCCCTCGTCCTCGGCCTTGCCCTCACCCTCTCCGTCCTGAGGCAGGAGCCAGCTTCTGAGCTGAGGGCCCATTCCCTCATCCTCGGGAGCATGCTCCTGATAATTGGGTATCAGACTCTCTTGTCAGGGGTCTACATAGCCGCCTTCGGCAAGACCTACGGGGTGGAGGGTTCGGGGTGGATCGCCAGGATATTGACCAGCTACCACTCCCTGGAGAAGGAGCTTCTGGCGGGGTTGGCCTTTCTAGGAGGGGGGGTGGCCCTGGGGCTGGACGTCGTCCTCCGCTGGAGGGGGGCTGGATACGGGTCCATCCAGGAGATGCAGGAGTCGATGATGGCGATGATCCTCGTCATCATCGGAATCCAGACGATATTCTCAGCCGTCTTCATCAGCCTCCTCCTCCTAAAATCCGGGGAGGTAAATGGACGGTGAGCTCCGAAGGGTCGATGGAGGCCAAAAGGACGGAGGTATGAGGATGGAACGGCAGACCCCCCAGCTTGGAGAGTCCAGCTCTTGGGCGCGATCGCCATGAAGATCGCCTACGTCCACGACGTGATATACCCCTACGTCAAAGGTGGGGCCGAGAGGAGGGTATGGGAGGTCTCCCGGAGGCTGGCGGGGAGGGGGCACGAGGTTCACATCTTCGGGATGAAGCACTGGCAGGGTGACGATCTGGTCGAGAGGGATGGCGTCTTCCTCCACGGGGTCTGCCCGCCCGGGAGCCTTTACGTCGGCGGGAGGAGGTCGATCTCGGCCGCGGTCCGGTTTTCGGCCCGGCTCCTGCCCAAGCTCAGGGGGGATTTCGACGTCATCGACGCCCAGCAGTTCCCCTACCTTCCCTGCTTCTCAGCCAAGCTCCAATCCCTCCGCCGGGGGGCGCCCCTCGTCATAACCTGGCACGAGGTCTGGGGCGACTACTGGCGGGAGTACCTGGGGAAGATGGCGCCCCTGGGGATCCTGGTGGAGCGGGGGGCTCTGAGGCTCCCCGAGAGGATCATCCCCGTCTCGGAGCGGGTGAGGGCCGACCTGTTGGGGATGGGGGTCGGGGCTGACCGGATGGAGGTGGTCAAAAACGGCGTAGACCTGGATCGGATAGGATCGGTCGGAGCAGGGGAGACCCTCTACGACGTCATCTACGTCGGGAGGCTCTCAGCCCACAAGCGGGTCGACCTCCTCATCGAGGCGGTGGGGCTCCTCCGGGAGGCGATCCCCGAGATCCGGTGCGGGATCGTGGGGGACGGCCCCGAGATGGCCGCTCACCGCAGGCTCGTCCGGGATCGGGGGCTGGAGGAGAACGTCGACCTCCTGGGGTTTCTGGAAGACGAAGACGATCTCATAGCGAAGATGAAGGCCGCGAGGATCTTCGTCCTCCCCTCGACGAGGGAGGGGTTCGGGATCAGCGTTCTGGAGGCGAACGCCTGCGGCCTTCCGGCCGTCGTCGTCGACTCGGAGAAGAGCGCTGCCGCCGACCTGATCAGGGAGGGGAAAAACGGCGTCTTATGCCGGCCTTCGGCATCTTCCATCGCCTCGAAGGTGGAGGGGCTTCTCGCGGGTGGCGGCTATAAGAGGATGGCGGGACCATCGAAGGAGATCGCGAAGGGGTATGACTGGTCCATCATCGTGGGGAGGCTGGAAGGGGCATATGAGGAGCTTTGAGGTTATCGTAGGAGGTCTCTGAGGTGGCGGGATGAGGATCCTCCAGACCCCACCCCGCTATCCCCCTGCCGTCGGCGGGGTCGAGAACGCCGTCGCCGGCCTCACGAGAGGGCTGGTGGGTCTTGGCCACGAGGTCGCCGTCCTCTGCGCCAACGAGCCGGTCTCGGCGAAGGAGGAGGTCCTCGAGGGGGTCAGGGTCCGGAGGCTCCCCTACGTCGGGAAGGTCGCCAATACCAACGTCACCCCGGGGCTTCCCATAGCGATCCTGAGGGAGGAGTTCGACCTCCTACACACCCACCTCCCGACGCCGTGGTCCGCCGACTGGAGCGCCATCGCCGCCGCTGCAAAACGAAAACCCCTGGTTTTGACATATTATAACGACATCGTCGGCGAAGGCCCCTTCGAGGGGATCGCCCGGCTCTACAACAGGACGGGTTTGAGGCTCCTCCTCCGCCTGGCCAAGAAGATCACCGTCATCCAGCCGGAGTACCAGAACTCTCCTCACCTCCGGGGGCTTGAGGAGAAGGTCGAGGTTATACCCGTCGGCGTAGACCTTGCGCGGTTCAGGCCCGAGGGGGCGGCTTCCGACGGGAGGACCCTCTTCTTCCTCAGCCTCCTGGACAGGCATCACCGGTACAAGGGGCTCGAGGACCTCCTCTCGGCCCTGGTGGCGGTGAAGGAGGAGGTCGGCGACGTAAAGCTCCTCGTCGGGGGCGGCGGGGAGCTCCTCGATCATTATCGGAGGGCTTCCGCCCGTCTGGGGCTGGAGGAGGCCGTCCAGTTCCTCGGCTTCGTCCCCGAAGAGATGGTGGCGAAGTATTATAACAGATGCGACATCTTCATCCTCCCGTCCACCTCCCGGGCCCAGGAGGGGTTCGGGATGGTCGCCCTGGAGGCGATGGCCTGCGGAAGGCCGGTGATCTGCACCCGGATCGTCGGGGTCGCGGAGGAGGTCGAGCGGGTCGGCGCAGGGCTCGTCGTCGAGGCCGGCAAGCCCGAGGTCCTCGCCGAGGCGATAGCCCGCCTCCTCCAGAGCGGGCCGGAGGCCCGGAGGATGGGGGCGGCGGGGAGGAGGCTTGTGGAGGAGAGGTACGGCTGGAGGAAGGTCGCGGAGAGGTTCGAGGGTTTGTACGAGGATCTGGTCGGAGAGGGGCCACCGGATCGATAGATATAAAAAAGTCATCGATGAGAGTTTAGGAGGCGTCAAATGGACCTGAAAGATAAGAGAGTCCTCGTCACCGGTATCAGCGGCTTTGTGGGCTCGAAGCTCGGAAAGCGGCTGGTGGACGAGGGGGCGAAGGTCTTCGGACTGATGAGGAGGAGGGCCGACGGGATCCTCCCCCACAACCTGAAGATGGAGGGGGTCGGAGGCCAGGTGAGGCTCCTGGAGGGGGAGCTGGCGGATATCTCAAGCCTGGGTTCGGCCCTGACGGTGAGCGATCCGGACCTGGTCTTCCACCTCGCGGCCCAGTCCTTCGTCCCCCGCTCCTTTGCCAGCCCCCTGGAGACGGCGGAGGCTAACTGCATGGGGACCGCAAACCTCCTGGAGGCGATCAGGATCAAGGAGGTCGATCCCTTATTCGTCTTCGCCGGGTCGAGCGAGGAGTACGGCCTCGTCATCTCCTCCGAGGAGCAGCTTCGGAGGGCGCGAGATAAGTACGGGACGGTCTTCCCCGAGCCGGCAGAGATCCCGGAGCTCCCCATAAAGGAGACAAACCCCCTCCGGCCCATGTCCCCCTACGCCGTGAGCAAGGTCTACGGGGACTTTTTGACGAGGAACTACTGCCACACCTACGGCCTCAAGACGATCGTCTCGAGGGCCTTCAACCACGAGGGAGCCGGTCGGGGGATGATGTTCGTCACCAGCGTCATTACAAGCCAGGTGATGAGGCTGAAGATGGGCGAGGCGAACAAGATCCGGATAGGAAACGTCAACGCCTTCCGGGACTGGTCCCATGTCGACGACGTCATCGACGGCTACCTCCTCCTGGCCGATAAGGGACGGTTCGGGGACGTCTACAACCAGGGGTCGATGAGGACGAACTCCGTCCTCAGCTACCTCCTCCTCAGCCTCGATAGGGCGGGCTACCCCATCGACGGGATCGAGACCTTCCGGGGTGAGAAGGCGGTGGCCGACCCCACAGAGCAGGACCCCTCAGAGATCTTCGGATCGAAGTTTGAGAAGACGAAGATCGACGGGATGCTCCTCCGGGGGGAGGTGGAGTACGGGGCCGAGGACGGCGGGGTCGTCGCCACCTCAGGGGTGGATAGGGTCCCGATCGAGTTTGATCCCGAGAGGTTCAGGCCCGCCGAGGTCCCGATCCTCCTCTCGGAGACCACCAAGATATCCGGCCTCGGGTTCGTCGCGAGGAGGAGCCTCGGGGATATCATCGAGGACCAGCTGAACCACTACCTATCAGAGGCCGAGAGGAAGGGATGGGGTTGAAGGTGAGGGCAACCTTCGGCCGGATCGGGGTCGCCCCCGGGGGCGAGGAGGTCGCCTTCGCCTCGCACCGACGGCAGAGGATATCTCTTGAGAAGAGGTCTTGCTGGAGGTCCCATGCCGTTTGAGTTCGAAGAGCTGGGCCTTCCGGGAGTTCTTCTGATTAGGCCTAAGATCTTCAGGGACGACCGGGGGTACTTCCTTGAAACGTACAAGAAGGAGGATCTTGCGAGGGCCGGTATCGAGGGCGAGTTCGTCCAGGACAACTGCTCCAGGTCCGCGTACGGCGTCCTGAGGGGGATGCACTTCCAGCGAGAGCCCCGCGCCCAGGCGAAGATCGTCCAGTGTACCAGGGGTGTAATCTATGACGTGGCGGTCGACCTTCGGAGGGATTCGACGACCTTCAAAAGATACGCTTCTGCGATCCTCTCAGAGAATAACAGGTACCAGCTTTACGTGCCGAGAGGTTTTGCCCACGGGTTTTTGGTGCTGAGCGATATAGCAGAGGTCATGTACAAAGTCGACAACCCCTACTCGCCAGAATCTGAAGGGGGCCTGATCTGGGATGATCCCGAGGTGAATATAAAGTGGCCGATCGATCATCCTGTTCTAACAGAGAGGGATAAGAGCTGGCCTGGATTGAAAACCCTTATCATAGAAGGCTCCTTGTTCTGAGAACGTTGATTCTGATGCACAGGAGAAAAAAAATATGAAGGCTCTGATTCTGTCCGGCGGGCGGGGGACGAGGCTTCGGCCGATAACCCACTCTCAACAGAAGCAGCTGATACCGATAGCCAACAAGCCCGTCCTCTTCTACGCCATCGAGGACGTCATCGAGGCGGGGGCCGAGGAGGTGGGGATCATCGTCGGCCCGAATAAGGAGCAGGTCATCGAGACGGTCAGGTCGAGGACTTGGGATTCTGAGGTGGAGTTCATATTCCAGGGGGATCCGGCGGGGCTGGCCCATACGATCCTCGTCGCCGAGGAGTTCCTCGGGGACGACGAGTTCGTGATGTACCTCGGGGACAACGTCATAAAGGGCGGGATCCTCAAACATTCGGAGAAGTTCCGGGAGTCGGGCCCCGACTCCCTCGTCCTCCTGACGGAGGTGGAGGACCCCCAGAGGTTCGGGGTCGCCGATCTGGACGAGGAGGGGCGGGTGAGGCGGCTGGTGGAGAAGCCGAAGGTGCCGCCGTCCAACTACGCCCTGGTGGGGATATACTTCTTCAGGCCCTCGATCGTCGAGGCGTGCAAGAGGATAAAGCCCTCCTGGAGGAACGAGCTCGAGATCACCGACGCCATCCAGTGGCTCCTGGACAGCGGCCGGCGGGTGGAGGCGTCGATCGTCGACGGGTGGTGGAAGGACACGGGGAAGGCCGAGGACATCCTGGAGGCGAACCGGCTGATCCTCGACGAGATGAAGCCGAAGAACGAGGGGGTTCTGAGGTCCTCCAGGATCTTCGGGAGGGCGGTCGTCGGCAAAGGGTGCGTCATCGAGAACTCCGAGATCAAGGGGCCGTGCATCCTCGGCGCAAACTGCGCGATCCGGGACTCGTACATCGGCCCTTACACCTCGATAAACGACGGCTGCACCATCGAGGGGACGGAGGTGGAGGACAGCGTCATCATGGAGGGGTGCACCATATCGAGGGCCGGAAGGATCGTGGAGAGCCTGATCGGAAAGAACGTCGCCATCCGGGAGAACGACCGGAGGCCTGCCGGCCACAGGTTTATAGCCGGGGACAGCTCGGAGATCCTGTTGTGATGCTATGAGGCTCCTCGTAACAGGCGGGATGGGGTTCATCGGGAGCAACTTCATCCGCCACTATCTCGGCCGGCACCAAGAGGCCCGGATCGTCAACGTCGACGCCCTGAAGGCGGGCTCCAACCCCGAGAGCCTGAGGGGGGTTGATGAGGAGAGGTACACCTTCGTCGAGGGGGACATCTCCGACCGCCGTCTGATGGCCAGGCTCGTCAGCAGCGCCGACGCGGTGGTGAACTTCGCCGCCGAGACCCACGTCGACCGGAGCATCTCCGGCCCCGAGCCGTTCCTCGCGAGCAACGTCGGTGGGACCTTCTCGATCCTCGAGGCCCTGAGGACGAGAAATCCGGAGGCGAGGCTCGTCCACATATCGACGGACGAGGTCTACGGCGACATCCTCTCGGGGTCCTTCCGAGAGACCGACGGCTTGCGGCCGTCGTCCCCCTACTCCGCGAGCAAGGCCGCCTCCGACGTCTTCGTCTCCGCCTACGCCAGGACCTACGGTTTATCCGCCATGATCACCCGCTGCACCAACAACTACGGCCCCCGCCAGTTCCCCGAGAAGCTGATCCCCAAGGCGATCATCCGGGCCAACAGGTCCCTGAAGGTCCCCATATACGGGACGGGGGAGAACGTCCGGGACTGGATATACGTCCTCGACCACTGCCGGGCGGTGGAGATGGTCCTGGAGGCGGGGGAGGCCGGCGAGGTCTACCACGTCTCCTCCGGGGAGGAGAGGACGAACCTCGCGGTGGTGAGGACCCTCCTCTCGATCATGGGAAAGGACGAGGAGGCGATCGAGTTCGTCGAGGACCGCCCGGGCCACGACGTCAGGTACAGCCTCGACTCCTCGAAGATCAGAAGGGAGCTAGGCTGGAGGCCTGAGCGCGGCTTCCGCGAGGGGATGGAGGCGACGGTCCGGTGGTACGTCGAGAACGAGGGGTGGTGGATGCCCCTCGTTGACGAACGGGTCCTCCATCCGACGCCGTGGAAGCTGGAGTGGTGAGGATGCGGCTTCTCATTACCGGGGGGAGCGGCCTCTTGGGCTCCAGCCTCGCCGAGATCGCCGTCGCGGAGGGGCATCAGGTCTTCTCCGGATCTTGCCACCATTCCCCAGAGTTTGGGGCGGCGGTGAGGCTCGACCTGTTGGAGGGGGAGGAGGTCGAGAGGACGATCGCGGAGGTCGCCCCCGAGGTCGTATTCCACACCGCCGCCCTGACGGACGTCGACAGGTGCGAGGATGATCCGGATCTAGCCTGGAGGACGAACGTCCTGGGGACGGAGCGGGTCGCGAGGGCTGCGGCAGAGGCGGGGGCCCATCTGGTCTACGTCTCCACCGATTACGTCTTCGATGGCCTGCGGGGGATGTACCGGGAGGAGGATCGGACCGACCCCGTCAACTGCTACGGCCGGACGAAGCTTTCGGCGGAGGGGTTCTGCGACTTTGTCGCCAGGACCTCTGTCATCTACGGGGCGAGGCCGGCGAGCGGGAAGGTCAACTTCGCCCTCTGGCTCGTCGAGCGGCTCGCCGCCGGCGAGGAGGTCCGGATCGTCACCGACCAGTTCATAACCCCCACCCTCAACACCAACCTCGCGAGGATGCTCCTCGAGGCCGGGGAGAGGAGGCTTGTGGGGGTCTACCACATGGCGGGGGCGACGAGGGTATCACGATACGGCTTCGCTGTCGAGATCGCGAGGGCCTTCGGCCTCGACGAGGGGCTGATCGCCCCCTCGAGGATGTCGGATATGAGGTGGAGGGCGAAGAGGCCGAGGGACTCCTCCCTCGACACCTCCAAGGCGGCCCGGCTCCTGGCGGAGGTGCCCTCGCCCCTCCGGGAGTCGTTGAGGGCCCTGAGGGAGGAGATCGGCTGAAGGGCAGGATCGTCTCATCCCGAATTGTGGCATGAAGGGCGGAACGAGAAAGATCGAAGGCCGATATGAAATGATAATCAAGAAGATAAAAGGTGGATTTTAAGCAGGGCGAACGGGATTATTTTGAAGGTGGCGATATTTTACGACTTCATCGGTGCCGTCGGCGGCGGGGAGAGGGTCGCCCTCGTCCTCGCCCGAGGCCTGGGGGGGGACTTGATCACCACGGACGTCGACCCCGATTCGGTGAAGAGGCTCGGGTTTGATGATGTCACCATAATCAGCCTTGGAAAGACGATCCCGGTCCCTCCTCTCAAGCAGATCTCGGCTTCAGCCATCTTCAGAAGGTGTGACATCTCGGACGATTACGACTTTTTCATCTTCACCGGCAACTGGTGCCACTACGCTGCGAAGAGGCACAAGCCGAACCTCTGGTACTGCTATTCTCCGGTGAGGGCCTTTTATGATCTAAGAGCCTCTGTGGTATCCCGCCAACCAAACCCGGCCCTGAAGGGCCTGGCGGCCCTCTGGATAAACCTCCACAGACGGTTTGATCAGCGATCTGTGCGATCCGTGGAGAGGATCGTCGCCATCAGCTCCAATGTCCAGAGGAGGATTGAGGAGGAGTACGGCCGGAGATCGGCCGTCGTTTATCCGCCCGTCGAAGTTGATAGGTTCAGGTTCGAGGGGTGCGGGGACTTCTGGCTCTCGGTGAACCGGATATACCCCGAGAAGAGGATCGAGCTGCAGTTCCAGGCCTTCGGAGCCCTTCCCGAGGAGAGGCTGTTGGTGGTGGGAGGCTATTCCAAGGGGGACCTCGCCGCCAGGTATTATAAAAAGCTGGTCGAGAATATCCCCGATAATGTGACTATGCTGGGAGAGGTCTCCGACGAGGAGCTTTTCGCCCTCTACTCCCGGTGCAAAGGTTTAATATGCACCGCCATGGATGAGGACTTCGGCCTCACTCCCGTC
>Ga0334890_1000674_pt1 | contig 57418 bp, 50 predicted proteins | sample GraSluR1_MG_3_FD_207220 | JGI IMG/M metagenome (GOLD analysis project Ga0334890, IMG submission 207220) | Sludge microbial communities from methane-producing bioreactor in Wageningen University, Netherlands - Granular Sludge_31_08-R1 | ecosystem: Engineered > Bioreactor > Anaerobic >... | reverse complement strand
CTGACGTATAAACCGCTCATGCCCTGGCACATCCACGACGCTGATCACGGTTCCATCCGGAAGGGTAAGAGGAGCAAAGCCGAGTTCGATGGTGATGCCCCGTTTTTTTTCCTCTTTCAGGCGGTCGCAGTCATGTCCAGTGAGAGCCTTTACCAGGGTGGTCTTACCGTGATCAATATGCCCGGCAGTACCGAGAACAAAGGGATACTCCGCCGAGGAAGAGGCATTTTCAGGGATATCTGTCATGAGAATACACCCTCCTTAACACTCTGGACGAGAAGATCTATCTGTTCGGGCAAAAGAGTGCGCATGTGAAGAATAAGAGCATTTTCTCGAACTACCGAGATAACGGGAAATGACGCAGAGCGCAGACGCTTTTGAAAGAGTGCCGGGGAAAGTCCCGGATATGTAAGGGCAACTCCAAAGCCCCTCAGGGTGGTTCCGGGAAAAGAGCCCCCTCCGATGGTATCCTCTGTCGAAACTAGCTCGGCACGAAGATAGGGGACGGCCCCCTCCAACTTCTGCCGAAGCTCCTCCCCTCGCTCTTGAAGCGTCTCTTCTGAAATGCTCATCATGGCAAGGGTAGGGACCTCCATCTCCCTCTTCGTGAGATAAAGCCGCAACGTGGCCTCCAGAGCTGCGAGGGTCATCTTATCCACCCGAAGAGCCCGATAGAGGGGGTGCCGTCGCAACTTCTCCACTAGAGCAACCCGGCCCACGATAATTCCTCCCTGGGGGCCTCCGAGAAGCTTATCCCCCGAGAAGGTTACCATATCCACCCCCTGAGCTATGCAGCTGCGAACGGAAGGCTCCTGAGAGCCACAGAGGGGGGAAAGATCAATAAGGGTACCGCTCCCGAGATCCTCCATGAATATGCAGTCCTTTTCTCGGGCCAGGGCGGCAAGCTCTTCCCGGGGCACTGAGGAAGAAAAACCCAAAATTTTGAAATTCGAAGGGTGCACCTTGAGAAGGAGCGCGGTCTCTTCCGTGAGGGCCTGGATATAATCCTTCAGGTGGGTTCGATTGGTGGTACCCACCTCTACCATCTTTGCCCCCGAGAGAGACATGATTTCGGGAATCCGGAAGGAGCCCCCGATCTCTACAAGCTCTCCACGGGAGACTACAGCCTCCCTCCCCTGAGCCAGAGCCGTAAGGGCCAGAAGCACCGCTCCGGCGTTATTGTTCACCACCAGAGCTGCGTCCGCCCCCGTAAGCTGGCAGAAAAGCCACTCCACGTGAGCATGTCGGTTTCCCCGCTCACCCTCCTGAAGATCATATTCCAGAGTGTTGTACTGGGAAGCGATCCGGCACACTGCCTCCACCGCTTCAGGATGAAGAAGGGATCGCCCCAGATTGGTGTGTACCACAACCCCCGTGGTATTGATAAGGGGGATCAGCTGGGGAACACTCCGGCGCATGCAGAGGAGTTCCGCCTCTTTAAGAAGAGATTCCACCGAAAGATCTTCCATCTCTCCCTGCCGGATCTTCTGGCGTGCATAGCCGATCACCTCAGCGATAATGCTTTTCACAGCCTCGCGCCCTATAGCTGCTTCTGCGTGAATCACCCAGTCTGCAGCAAGGATCTCATCCATGGAAGGAATCTTCCGTAAAAGAGCCCGTCTCGATGCATCAAGCAAAAAAACCACCCCGTTCACAAAATAACGTTTTCCGTCACATTCCCGTTCCCCAAAAAACCTTTATCTCAAAAACTACGGCTATTATAATACTGTTTTTTCCTGTATTCTTGGAGCAGTTTACCACCATACGTTCTATCAAAATTTTCCATAAAAGAGGAGTTGGTCTGTCATGCTGATTGATGCCCGCGGAAAAAACTGCCCCCAGCCAGTGATACTCACTAAAAAAGCTATCGACGAGGGTCATGAAAACTTTACAGTGATCGTGGATTCAGATATCCCGGCGCAGAATGTGGGGCGCCTTCTCGAAAAATCCGGCTTTTCCTTCTCCAGGGAGCCGGGGAACCCTGGCATCACTCTCAAGGCCTCCCGAAACAGCGTTCCTCAAGCGGAGGTGGAAAGATGTCCCCTGGAAGAGCCTTCACAGAAGCCCGGAGAAGACTTTGTCCTCGTCATATGCCACCGTATTCTGGGAGGAGCGGATCCGGATCTCGGAGAAGTCCTCATAAAGGGATTTCTAAGTACCATAGCAGAAAAAGAGCGGTTACCCAAGAGCATTATTCTCATGAACGAAGGGGTATACCTTGCGGAGCTGGGATCCTCCACCCTGGAGAGTCTCGAAAAGATGCTTCATCAGGGAGTGGAGCTTCTCGTCTGCGGCACCTGCACGAATCACTTTGGCATTACCAAACAGATCGGAGCAGGAACCATCTCGAACATGTTCGATATCACCGAGGCCATGATCTACGCCTCCCGGGTCATAAGCATTCCCTAGGAAAGAACCAAAAAAGATGCGGGGGACCATGGATTTCCTTCCATAGCCCCCCGCAGGGAAAGAGACAGCAGATCAGGATTCGTCGTCATCCACCTTGAGAAAGGCGAGAAAGGCTTCTTGAGGAATGGAAACCCGACCGATCATCTTCATCTTTCGTTTTCCTTCCTTCTGCTTCTCCAACAGCTTTCGCTTTCTCGTAATATCTCCACCGTAGCACTTGGCGAGCACATCTTTTCGGAGAGCCTTTATATTCTGTCGCACGATAACCTTTTTACCGATGCTTGCCTGGATGGGAACTTCAAAAAGCTGCCGGGGGATCAGTTCTTTAAGGGCTCGTGTCACCGCAAGCCCCCGCCGATAGGCAAAATCCCTGTGGCAGATAAAGGAAAAGGCATCCATGGACTCCGAGGCGATAAGGATATCGACCTTCTCCAAGGCCCCCGGAAAGAAGCCGATATGTTCGTAGTCGAGAGAGGCATACCCTCGGGAGAGCGATTTGAGCTTGTCGTGAAAATCAAAGATAAACTCCGCAAGAGGGACCTCATAGACAAGGCGAACCCGCTCGGGGGTGATGTAGTCCATAGATTTGAAAACCCCTCGCTTATCCTGACAGAGCTGCATCACCTTCCCTACGTAGTCCGGAGGAAGAAAGGTAGTGAGGCGAATATAGGGCTCCCGGATCTCCTCAATCTCACCCAGCGGAGGAAAGTCCGAGGGGCGATGCACTTCGACAACCTCCCCGTTAGTCTTCTGGATCTGGTAGACAACGTTCGGTGTGGTGGCCACCAGATCTACTCCGTACTCTCTCCGCAGCCTCTCCTTGGCAATGTCCATGTGAAGCAATCCCAGAAAGCCGCAACGGAAGCCGAAACCAAGCGCAGTGGAGGTTTCGGGGATAAACTCAATGGCGCTGTCGTTGAGGGTAAGCTTTTCCAGAGCATCGCGAAGATGGGGATAGTCTTCCCGCTCCAAGGGATAGAAACCGCAGAAGACTACGGGCTTCACCCGTTTGTATCCCGGAAGGGCTTTCGGAGCGGGAGTCACGGCAGAGGTGACCGTATCTCCCACCCGAGCCTCTTCCAGGGATTTCATGTTGGTGATAACGTACCCCACCTCTCCTGCCTGAAGAACCTCCACGGGAACCATGCCGGGAGAAAAGACGCCAAGCTCCTCCACCTCTCCCCGTTTCCCCTGAGCCATGAAGGTGATGGCATCCCCCTTACGCAGCGTTCCCTCCACCACCCGGATGTAGCAGACAACCCCCCGGTAGTTGTCGTAGATAGAATCGAAGATAAGGGCCTGCAAAGGTTTTTGGGGATTTCCCCGAGGGGGGGGGACGTTACGAACTATACTTTCAAGGATATCTTCGATTCCTCTGCCATCCTTGGCACTGCAGAGAATGAGATTATCCGTATCAATACCGATAAGCTCATGAATCTCCTCCGCCACCTTTTCAGGCTGCGCCGAAGGAAGATCAATCTTATTGATTATAGGAAGAAGCTCCAGCTCCTGATCTACCGCAAGATAGGCGTTGGCCATGGTCTGGGCTTCTACCCCCTGGGCGGCATCCACCACAAGAAGAGCCCCCTCGCACGCCGCTAGGGAGCGGGAAACTTCGTAGCTGAAATCTACGTGCCCAGGGGTATCGATAAGATTGAGCTGATAGACATGCCCGTCCTTGGCGGTATATTTCATGCGTACCGGCACGAGCTTTATGGTAATGCCCCGTTCCCTCTCAAGCTCCAGAGAGTCGAGAAACTGCTCCTTCATATTCCGGGACGTTACGGTCTCGGTTTTTTCCAAAAGCCGATCTGCCAACGTGGATTTTCCGTGGTCCACATGGGCGATGATACAAAAATTTCTTATGTGCTGAGAATCCAAGGGAAACACCTCTTCACCTATTTTAGGAATGCCCGCAGATTCTACCACATCCGAAAGAGAGTCCAAAAGATTCTTTACAGGAAAGGATATTCTGAAGGCAAAAAATTTTCGGAGGCGAAAGCTCAGGATCTTCTCTCAAAAGTGCCGAAAACTACCGGCTCCCCCTCATGCACCATTATTTTTCCCCGAGCCATGACGGTACGGATGCCCAGAGAAGAGTTATCCAGGAAGACCATATCCGCATCCCCTCCCGGCTCTAGATGCCCCTTTCTTGCGGGGAGGCGATAGTGATCTGCGGGAGAAGAGGTAATCACCTTCAAAGCTGTCTCCAGAGGGATATGCTCCTGAAATACCGCATCTCGGACCTCGGGCCATACGGAGCTACAGCTCCCCACGGATAACCCCTGGAAATTCCCCTGGGTATCAAAGTTGGGAAGGCTCCCCTGTCCATCGGAGCTGAAAGATATCTGCTCCACAGGAATGCCCGCATCAAGATACCGCTTGAGAGCCTTGCTGCACTTCACCTCCCCCTCCTCCAGAAAAAGAGGGATTGTGCTGGTGGTAACATCCACATAGCCTCCCTCAAGGCCATAGCGGAGAGACTCCTCGAAAAGTTCGGGATTACGGTTCAGATGGGTGGGAATAAACTGCGCCAGGGTAAGCTCTGATCGGGCCACCACCTCAAAGAGAAGATCCAGATTTCCCGGCCCGTCTCCGAGATGCACATTCACCAAGCAGCCTTTGCCGCTGAGCATCCCCGCCACATGGGCCACCGCCCCTATTTTGATAAGCTCCTCCAGAAGGGGCTGGGAAGAACGATGATCCGAGATGGCCACCTCTCCAATACCGATAAGTTTATCCAACAGTACAAGATCATCCTGAACATGCCCCGAAAAGGTGCGCAGGGGGAGCTGATACGATCCCAAAAGAGCCCAGGCGCTGATCCCCTCTTCTTCGAGAGCCCGCGCCTTAGCGATCAAGCTTGAGGTATGGCGGCTCACAGAGTCGGTTCCCAAAACACCGATCACTGAGGTCACCCCGGCAGTGGTAAGTTCTGAGAGAGTAATTTCAGGGGTTCGGGTAGCAAAGCTTCCCTCCCCGCCTCCGCCGATAATATGCACGTGATTATCTACAAAACCTGGCACCACAAGACATCCCGAAGCATCCATCACGGTAAGATTCGGCAGGGTTTCCCGGGCTGCAAAAGACTCCCCCATCCAGAGAATTTTTTCTCCTCCCACGAGGATGCTCCTCCTTCCCAAAGCTTCCGGGGCGTAGACTTCGGCGTTTTCGATAAGTGTAAACATAATCTTCCTCCTCAACCTTAAGCAAATTGATAAAGCGTTTCGGCTCCTTAGCTATCTCTCTACCATGGGCACTTCTTCCCCACGTAGACCCCATAGCTGTAGTAGGGGTTGTACTTCTCGTAGAGAGCCATTTCTCGCTCTTCCGCCCCCACCACATCTCTTGCCTGGGGGGTTCCGCTGTGACGCTCAAGGAATGCCTCAAAGCAGCTCTGCATGGGGCGGTAGTAATGCTCCAGCCAGCAGTGGGAAGGAAGGATGAAGTACCCCTCCGGAGTATAGCCGTGCTCCTCAAGGATTCGCATCTTTGCAGAGGCAAGGTCAATCTCGGGGTATTCTCTCTGCCAATGAGATTCGATCTCCCTAGGACGAGCTACGGTGAGCCAGGTGATTTCGGAAACCACCAGCTTCCCCTCGGGTTTGAGGAGGCGCCTCCAGGCAGCAATTCCCGCTTGAAAACCCATGTTGTAAATGGCCCCCTCAGACCAGATGAGGTCAAATTCCTCATCCGCAAAAGGGAGGGCATCCATAGAACACTCTAGGGTGGTAATCTTCTCTGCCACCCCCCGAGAGCGGGCTCTGATCTGTAGTTCTTCGAGAAACTCCGGCAGAAAATCCACTGCGGTTATATGGGCGTCCAACTCCTTAGCGAGAATGAGAGTAGATGCCCCAGTGCCACAGCCGATATCCGCTATCTTCAGGGGGCGGGATGGGTCAAGGGAAGCGAGCTTCAAAGCCTGTCTCGTCTCCTCCTCGCCTCCCGGGCCCTGCCTGTGATTTTGCTTGTGCAGATCAATCAAAAGCTGCATGTGCAGATCTTCCATCTGGGCTTCTCCATTTTTCCACGTCAAAACGGCATATAAGTGCTGCAAACTACAGTTATGTTAGCAATTTTTCTGCCAACTCCAGGGCATCCACGGGCCAGAAACACTCCGGCCGGGGGCGGTAAACTCCGGGATCTCCCGCTTGGGGGCGACAGTTCAAAATCTGGTGGCTCCACCGGGATGGGATGGCATCCAGCCCGTAGAGAGCCCCCATAATGGCTCCGCAAATGGCGGCGTTGGTATCCGTATCTCCCCCCCGCATAACCGTATCCACCACCGCTTCTTCAAGACTCGGAGCGTGAAGCATCTGCCAGAGAGCATTCTGAAAGGCGATGAGCACCCAACCCTGATGCCGGAGATAGTCCTTCGGAGGCGCCAGGGCTGCTTCCTCAAGAACTTTCTGTAGCGCCGGTTCCAACGGCATCTGCTGCGCCCACTCCTGCATCTTTTCGTAGAGGTCTTTAGGTGTACATCCTGAAGCAATGCCGTGGGCGATCCCCATGGCAAAGAGGGCATTTGCTTGCTGACAGAGCGGGTGGGGGTGTGTAAGTGCCGCATCCTGTACAGCCCATTCCGCCACGTGAGACAACTCATGTTTGGCACCGAAAATTCCGAGGGGGCTGATGCGCATCATGGCTCCGTTAGCCTGACTCTGGGGGTTAAGGATTCCCCGCAATGCTCCGGAGATGGTGGTGCCACAGTCAAAGGGATGAGAATCCAGCCAGTAGCGATACTCCTTCAAAGCCGCCTGAGGGTCGTAGAATCCCGTTTTCACAAGCATCCGGGCAAGAAGTAGAGCCATTTCGGAATCATCCGTAGGCTGACCTGCCAGGGTATCCCATGTACCTCCCGCCGCCAGCTCCCGAACTCCCTCGGGGTAGCGCTGCCGAATCTCTTCGTGGGGCTGAAACTCCACCAGACTGCCCAAAGCGTCCCCCGCGAGCTGTCCGAGCAGACACCCTTGAGCGCGATTAGCATAAGCATAGTTTTTTCCCATGTTTTTGTTCCTTCTTCTCTTCTTTCATTTTACTGGCATTTCTCCGGCATATTTCCACAAGAAAACAACGATTACTCGTCGGAGCAGGTAGTAGTTACGTTATACATTCTTCCTCACTCTACCGCAACCCATGGTTGCCAATCCGATATCAATCCTAATTTTTGCCATTCTAGCATAGACTCTCCTCAGGACATGAAAGCCCCTATCTATCGGAACTCTCCGAAAGACAAGGGCTTTGACCGTTGTAAGTCATGAAATATATTAAGAAAAAACAAGCAACCGTCGGGTTTTTAGATTCTCCCGACGGTTACATTTTCTCTGATGGCGGAGGAGGTGGGATTTGAACCCACGAGACAGGTTTAGGCCCGTCTACACGCTCTCCAGGCGTGCGCCTTCGACCTCTCGGCCACTCCTCCGTAGTTATGGACGTACATTTTTACAGCCTATTACTGGCGGAGAGGGTGGGATTTGAACCCACGGGACGGCTCAACACCGCCCAGACGATTTCGAGTCGCCCGCCTTCGACCGCTCGGCCACCCCTCCGCATAATCGCCCCTATAGGAATATGTGCAACGGAGGGGATTGTACCGCAAAAAGAGACTTGTGGCAAGATGCTTTTTCGCCTCTTTCCATATTGAACAAAAAGCCCTATTTGGTTTACAATACGGGGAAGTCCCACTCAGGAATCCCCCGGGGAGAATCCCCTGGTTTTTTCACCGTTTTTTACTGGAAAACCCTTGTGGGATCCAAAAAAAGGAGAGGTGTAGCTATGGAAAGTACAAAGATTGTCGTCGCTCTCGGAGGAAACGCATTACAGGAAGCAGGAACCCCCCCCACGGCAGAAGCCCAGCTTGATGTGGTACAGAAGACCGCCGCTCACCTGGCGGAGATCAGCTGTCGGGGCTATGAAATGGCAGTAGTCCACGGAAACGGTCCCCAGGTAGGGCGTATTGTCCTCGCCCAGGAGATCGCTGCGGCAGCGAACCCCCAGACCCCCGCCATGCCCTTTGATGTCTGTGGATCAATGAGTCAGGGGTATATCGGCTATCACATTCAGCAGGCTCTCCGGGATGCCCTGCGGAATCGTAATCGCAACGTTCCTGTGGTAACCCTCGTCACTCAGGTTGTTGTGGATCCCAGGGATCCGGCTTTCGAAAAACCAACCAAACCCATCGGCCCCTTCTATTCCGAGGAAGAAGCAAAACGCATTGCCGAGGAGAAGGGATACGTCATGAAGGAAGATGCCGGAAGAGGATGGCGCCGTGTAGTAGCATCTCCGGAACCAAAGAAGATTACTGAGATTGATGCGGTAAAGCGCCTCTGGGATACCACCATCGTCGTTACCGCAGGGGGGGGAGGTATCCCTGTGATAGAGAACATGGATGGCTCCCTCACGGGGGTAGCGGCTGTAATCGACAAGGATCTTGCTGCGGAAAAGCTCGCTGAGGATATTGGGGCGGATGTTCTTCTCATTCTCACAGAAGTGGATCGGGTATGCCTTAATTTTAACAAACCGGATCAGCGGGTTCTTTCCTCCATGACCGTATCCGAGGCTATCGGCTACATCGAAGAAGGGCATTTTGCTCCCGGAAGCATGCTCCCCAAGGTGATGGCAGCGGTGAAATTTGCCCGAACTTTCCCCGGCAAGAAAGCTATCATCACGTCTCTTTCTAAAGCAGTGGAAGCTCTGGACGGAAAAGAAGGCACCGTAGTCACCATGGCCTAAGCAACGCAGGAATAAACGGAAAACAACAACACTACCATACGATGAAGAGCCGAACTCTCTTGAAAGTTCGGCTCCTTCTGCTCCGCAGGTCTCTCCCCTGCTTTTGTCATGGCTATTTTTTTCGTCTGGTCAGGAAAAAATCCTGGAGAACTTTTTTGCACTCTTCCTCGAGAATCCCCCGGTAAACCTTGCAGCGGAAGGGCATTCTCGAATCCTCCGGAATATTATAGAGCGTTCCCGCTCCCCCTGCCCGGGGATCTGAAGCTCCGTAACAGATGCTTGCCACCCGGCACTGCAGGAGCGCCCCACAACACATGGTACAGGGCTCCAGGGTTACGTAAAGCTCTGCTCCATCAAAGCGCCATGAGCGCTCCCGCAGAGCCGCCTTTCGAAGAACCTCAAGCTCCGCATGCCCCAAAGGACTGTTATGCTGAACCCGGACATTGCCTGCGGAGGCAAGAACCTCCCCCCCACGGACAAGTACCGCCCCTACGGGGACATCCCCTCTCCGGGCGGCCTTCTCGGCCTCTTCCAGAGCAAGACGCATGTACTCTTCCCGATGGGCCCAAGTCACGAAAAGGCTCTCCCTAAGAGGCGGCAACAAAAGACATGTCAAAAAAACGCCCTTCTGAAACGGAAAAACTCCACAAGGCACAAAAAAAATTCATTTACATTTTTCTCACATTTCTTCCGGTAAAAATCTCGTACATTTCTTTTTTGAGGGCCTGCTTTATCCGTTTCTTCTCCCGGGGGATGAAGTCTTTTTTGCCCGCTCCGAAGAGATAGTTGTCAAGATCAAACTCCTTGAGAATCATCTTGGTCTGGAAGATATTCTCCTGATAGACGTTAACATCGATCATCTGGTATTTATCCCTGGTATCACTGGCAATGTAGTTCTGGATGGAGTTGATTTTATGATCAATAAAGATTTTCTCTCCGTCTACCGTACGAGTAAATCCCCGAACCCGATAGTCGATGATCGCGATATCCGGATCGAATTCGTGAATAAGATAGTTCAACGCTTTGAGGGGGGAGATGCGGCCACAGGTAGAGACATCGATATCCGCTCGAAAGGTGCTGATCCCCTGATAAGGGTGGCTTTCGGGATAGGTATGCACCGTGATGTGGCTTTTGTCGAGATGTGCCACTACTGCATCAGGAAGAGGTCCCGGAGCCTCATCTTCCTCTTCAACTTTGGGATCAAACTCCGGTAAGTCTCCATTTTCGGGAGAATCGTGCTGCTCGACCATCTCCTCTGAAACAAGCATAGTCACGCTGGCGCCCTGAGGATCGTAGTCCTGCTTAGCAATGTTCAAAATCTGTGATCCGATGATATTGTTGACTTCTGTGAGAATTCCCGTAAGGCGATCCGCATTGTATTCTTCATCAGTGTAGGCGATGTATTCCTTACGGTGTTGCGGTGTTTTAGCGTAGCAGATGTCGTACATGTTAAAACTCAAGGTTTTCGTGAGGTTATTAAAACCGTAAAGCTTCATCTTTTTTACCTTTTTGACGGGTTTTATTTCCAACTTTCTACCTCCCCTATGTTTACCAGGGCCTGCTCTGTGCAAACCGGCTTTCCTTCCTATTCTGGAAGAAACCTTTTCCTCTTTCCAAGACCACAGGAACGCTACGTAAACAGATTCCATCCCGGAAAGTCCATGACTGCCCTTCTGGACTGCCATTACAACTCCAAACACAACAAAATCAGGAGGAAGACATGTGGCATGCAGTACGTCTTCCTCCATTCCGGAGGTCCATTATACGCTATTTTTTCAATTTAGGAATATCCCGGGCAAAAAACGGGAACTTTCCCGTGAAAGTTTCTCCTAAAAGCTCCAGCTTACACTCAGGCCGATGAGCTGGGTATCCCCGTCGATGAGGCGGGAGGGGTAAACACCGATACGCGGATCTCCCGCAATGTAGCGGTTATCCATATTGAGATACATGTAGGAGAGATCGACCGTCCAGCGCTCTCCCTTCCAGCCGAAGCCTACACAGTAGATCTGCCGGTCATCCGTGGGAACGATGTAATCTACATACGCATCGGGAATGGGAGATTGATCGTAGACGTACCCCAGCCGCAGATCCCACGTATCCGAAAGAGCATATTCCACTCCAATGGCATACCGCCAGGCATCTTTCCAGTGTTTGGGAGAGTAGGAAGAGCGGGAATCCGGATTGATCGGAACCAGGGGGTCATCATAGTAGATAGTCATGGAATCATAGGTGCTCCACTTAGTCCAGACTCCCCCGATCTCCACGGAGAGGCGATCGGAGATCTGATAAGCCCATCCCAGGGAAAGAGTATCCGGCAAGGTTACATCTCCACGCGCTCCTGTGTTTTCAAAAAATCCCTCCGGAATGGTGTAGGGGTCGGGAAGAGTGGGCTTCTGAAAGGTGATATCCCCCTTGAGGCTCTGCTTTACCGAACTTCGCCAGCTCAGGCCGAAACGGGATTTCTCCGTGGGACGCCAGTGAAGAGCGATATTCATACCATATCCCCAGCTATCTCCGAGAAGATGGCTGTCGATATCTGCCATGTGGGTAGAAGGGTCGGGAAGCGTCCCCGATGCAATGGCAGCCCAATCAAGTTTTTTCCAGGTATCATACTGAAACCACATGGCCTCTACTCCAAGGGCAACCGAAAGAGTATCGTTCAGCTTCCACGCGTAGACGGGGTTCAACGAAAGGCTGGTAATTTCCGTTTTATAATGATTATAGCGTCCAAACCAATCATGGTCGAAATCCGTTCCCAAACCAAAGCGAGTGAAAAGACCAATCCCCCACCATTGGGTGTCACTAATCTGTTTGGTATAGTACATATGGGGGGGCCAGAAGGTTTTGTCCCGATTTGAGCCGATTCCCCAATCGAAAGCTTCTATCTTTGCAGAAGGGGTGATGGCTGTAAATCCAAGCATCATTTGCTCTCCCTGAAGCTGGGTAATGCCTGCAGGGTTAAAGTAGACCGCCGAAGGGTCGTCTGCCCGCCCCACAAGAGTACCCCCAAGGGCATTTCCCCGGGCCCCAAATTCGTACAGCGCAAATCCTGCGGCCAGAGCTTTACCGGGAAACAATACAAGCCCCCAGAGCACAAGAAACACACCGTAAAAAAACTGCCATCTCTCCCGATTTCTCGCTACCAAAAACACCACTCCATCTCCCCCTCGTCTGTAGGCCTTAAAAAACATCGCAACGCCAGAAAAGGCGAGACCCGAGCGCCACAGTCAGGCAAGCAGAGGTTCTCTCTTTTCATAACGTTGCCATACTTGCAGAAACTCTCAAGAAGGCCCTGATCAAAATACACGGCTACGTACATGTATAGCATAGGCATGCAATTCTTTCTATAGAGTGGATTTCTTTCTTTCTCCCCTATCGTCACAATATTCTAATAGACTTTACCAAAAGCGTTGCATAGCTTCCACGCGGAAGGGTGAAAGAAAGGCTTACTCTTTGAAATTTTCCTGATTCTTCAGGTTCTACAAAGGCTTGCATCTTCCGGGGAAAAACCAGAGAGGGACGTTGAAAAGATCCGAAATAGGCTCTTTGAAGCTCTGGAAGAGCAAACATTTCAGGAGAGAGAGACCGTTCTTTCAAAACCCCTATCCAGAGCTTGTAAAGATTCGGCTCCATGGGGGGTGTCTCCGCTGCATGCGAAGGAATTTCACAGGGTTCCGGAAGGAAGAAGGAGGCTTTCTTTGATACTCCCACAGGGAAGCTCCAGAGGGCGCAGGAAACGCAGAGAAGATCCTCCTCCTGCCATCCCTGAAAGAGGTAGTTTCCGAGAAGCCGGTTCCAGAGAAAGGACTGGAAGGAGGAGATATAAATCCCCAAAAGCTCTCCCGAAAGGGTGTTGACTCCCTTCCAGAATCCCGAGGGGGAATCGTCCTGCCGTAGCATGCTGAGAACTTTCAGTGGGAGCCCTTTTTTGCAGAAAGGATAGATCTTGCGCCAATCTCCCCAGTGCCGGGAGATAAAAACACTTCTGCGCCGTACTCTCTGGGGGGCCTGGGGATGAATCTCGGTAAAGTAGAGCTTTAGAGCTTCTGAGGGGTTCCCCTGAAGGAGCTTTTCCGCAAAAAACTCCCGGGTATTTCCCTGGGCACCGAAACGCTGATCATCGTAATAGTTCGGCATCCCCCGACGAGAGATTTCATGGGCCTTTTCGCAGATTGCATGGGCCTCCCCGGCAGAGGGAATCTCCCGAAGTACCAGCTGGAAGGCATTTTCCGTAATCCAGAGAGGCCCCATGGGTTCCTCAGCATATCCCTCCAAGGAAGAGCAGAGATCCCCCTCTCGATAGCTGAGGTTGCGATGAGAGGGCACCGTTACAAATTGTACAGTCTCCCCCTGACGATCCTTCTTTCCTCCATAACGAATCTCACTTTCAGGGACCCTGCATGCACGAGAAAGCCTTTGAAGCGCTTCCAGCGTGGTGATTCCCCGTTTCCAGAGGCGATAGACAGCATACGCCCCCCGTGAAGCTATGGGAAGAGAGATACGCTCCTCCACCTGAAAATCCTGCGGGGTACTTTTTATCTTCACGCATCTTCACCTGCTCTCCATTTATAGTGTTTTAGAAGATTTAACAATAAGAACACCTTTACTTTTGCCTCCTCTAAATATACTTCAGGATTCTCCAAGCTCCAAGAAAGGATCTCCAAAACTTTTTATTTTGAAAGACTCCATGCAAGACAGAAAAAACAATATTGCACACAAGGCGAGGATGTGCTATGCTGGAACACAAATGTACACGACATTTATCGGAGGTGATTTGCTTTGCAGGTTGTTCAGATAGGGGCTGGTCTGGTAGGACAGGTTATCGTAGAGGATCTTCTTAAAGATTTTGAAGTTACCGTGGTGGACCCCAACCCGAAGGCTCTCGAAAAGCTTAAAGAAAAGTTCCCTCAGATAACCACCGAGGTAGCCTCGGGGACGGATGTTGCGGCGTTGCGGAGAATTCTCGAGAAAGCCGATGTGGCAACCGCAGGAGTACCGGGACAGTTCGGATACGAGATGATGAAGGCGGTTATCGAGACGGGAACATCTCTCGCTGACATCTCCTTCATGGCGGAGGATTTCGATCTTCTTCACAATCTGGCGCTGAAAAATGATGTCACCGTGGTACCCGATATCGGAGTAGCTCCGGGGATGTCCAACTTCCTTATGGGACGGGGAGCAGCTCTTATGGATGAGGTGGATGAGGCCTTTATCTACGTGGGTGGCATTCCTGATAAACCCGTACCTCCCTTCAATTATCAGGTAACCTGGTCTCCTAAGGATTGCATCGAAGAGTTTACCCGTCCCGCCCGGTACATTCGGGAGCGCAAGCTCGTGGTGGACGAGGCTACTTCGGGGCTCCACCTTAAAGATTTCCCCGTGGGGACTCTGGAGGCCTTCTACACGGACGGACTCCGGAGCCTTTTAAAGAATATTCCAGGACGTAACGTGGGAGAGATGACCATGCGCTGGCCGGGGCACGTGGAGCAGATGCGCCTTCTCCGGAGCATGGGACTCTTCGATGCAACTCCTCGAAAGCTCGGCGGTGCCGAAGTCTCCCCTCTGGAAGTGGCGGCGGACCTTCTCTTTCCCATGTGGGAGATGAAGCCTGAAGAGGGAGATCGGGATCTTACGGTGATGCTTGTAGAGGTAGAAGGCTTCCGGGGTAAGGATCGGGTACGCTACAGCTGGTATCTGGAGGACCGTTTCGATGAAATTACCTGGAACACCTCCATGAGCCGCTGTACCGGATGCACCTGCGCCATCTTCGCCCGGGCTCTCGCCAAGGGGCTGATCCCCCAAAAGGGAGTTTTAGCCCCGGAAAAGCTTGCCGCTTCGGATCCCCTCTTCGAGTTCGTCATGGAGGAACAGAAAAAACGACGCATTACCTACCGGGAAACCTTTGAGTGCACGAAGGATGTGCGTGAATAGCAGCAGGTAGAACGTACACAATCCCCCCGAAGGAGTGCTCCACGAGAAGAGGCTCTCTCCGGGGGGATTTTCTTATGAACAAAAAGCTACAACCGTTTTTCCGGGGAGGACAAAGGGGCCAAAGAGGATCTTACTCCTCGTATTCCTCGTCGTCATCATCTCCTGCATCGAAGGCATCCATGACAAAGGAGTCGTAATAGGGCACAAGATCCTCGGGATCAAGAAGAAGTTCTTCATCTTCGGTATTCAAAAGAGTAACCTTTCCAAGAGCAAGCCCCTCTTTGGTTATCTGAAGAATCCAGGGGAAACGAAGCACCGAAGCGTTGAACTCTCTGTTTTTAGCTTTTTCCGTGCAGTCATCCACAAGAACGGGGATATCTTCCAGGTCGAGAATTTCTGCTATCTTCTCCTGAAAATCTCCCGCCTCTTCCATCAGTTCTTCCTCCCCTTCCACGTCTTCCGTGACGTAGAGGTAGCCGACAAAAGGCGCCAGAGAAAGATGGAGAGGTTCTTTGTTTTCGAAGAGGACGAGAAGAATCTGTTCGATATCCACCTGGCCGTTAAAGAACTTGGGTTCGTGTTTCTTGTGCTCCTTATCCCGGTAGTCCAGGCTGGAGTAACGGCTCCGAAGTGCGGGGGCAGGACCAAAAGAGGCTATCCGCCGCCAGTTCTGGCGTATCATGGGCTCTCCGCAGAAGGGGCAGGAAGAACCCTCTTCAAGCTGCAGAAGATCCGTCACGTGAGAAGTGCTGAAATCCCGTCCCCAGCAGGCTCCTGTACAGTGATAGTCAGGTTTGTTCGCCCCTACCGCCACGTTTACAAGCCCCTCAACGCTGTGATCGGCCACCATCATGACCTTTTCCGGAACCCCCTGAGGCCCTAGATACCCCCCGAGAATCCCCATAGCCTTGTGGAGTTCTTCGGAAGTGGCGAGACGTACCGAGGAGATGTTAAGATATTTGGCGAGCTTGAGAGTGCTAATTTTCCGATCTCCGCGCATGAGAGCTACCACCACCCGGGGGCTCTCCTCTCCTTCGGTGGCAAAAAACATCGTTTTGAGGGTCTCTTCCGGCTGGAGCTTCAGCTGCCGGCAAAGCTCTTCAATGGTATCCGCTCCAGGGGTGTGAACCTCGGTGAGAGGCTGAGGATTTCCCCGTTCTTCCTCAGAAAAATCCTCCAGAATAAGGGCGTGGGGATGAGCCGCCTGGCAGCACTCGGCGCAGATAAATCCTTCACAACCCTTCCAGGCATGAGATTCCGCAGGAGCGTAGAGCGACACTCGCTCTTCCCAGACTCCCTCGACGTATACCGCCTCTTCAATCACCGCCGTAAGCACATCCAGACCAGCAAGAGTCCCGTGCAGGCGGGCATAGAAGTCCTCCATCCAAACCGACAGAGAATCTATATCCGAGAGAATTCCCGAAAGATGGAGTGTTTTACCTCCCTCTTCCATAAAAAGAAAGGGGAGCTGATCCTCCGTTTTAAGCGTTCTTGAGGCAACCGCCAGAGCCCCCTCTTCGGGGATATCTGTACGAATCTGCTGAACTCCCCGGGCAGAAAAGGTTTCTTGCAGCACATGCAGAAGGTTTTCTCGAAGTCCCACTCCAAGAGGAAGCAGCTGCAACGTATCTCCATGATTATCGTAGAGGGCATATCCACCTTTTACGATATTTACAAGTCCCGTATCCTTCACCTTGGCGGGACCACTTTTGTTTGTGGGTACAAAAAGCGAAGACATGTACATGATCTTTCCTCCTTGCCTCTGGGCAGACTTTTTACAGACAGCTTCCGAACCCCTACGCAGTGTAACAGAAGAAAGGATTTTCCTCATCTCTATCCTTCTCATTCTGTTTGTGCAAAAGATAAAGATTTGGCATAAGATTTTTTTCATCCCCAGAAGTTCGAAAGTATTGTATGATATGAAGCGTCTCTTCTTCAAAACGTCTCTTCTCCAGAAGATCTCTTTATGGAAATCACGGAAAGGCGGTATCAAACCTCCATGCCCATAAGCCCTATTCCAGAAGTGAAATCCCTGCGCGAATATATCTACGATTTCCTTCGCCATGAAATGAATTCGGGAAAGATCAAACCCGGCTCCTTTCTCAACCTCAATGAGTTAAGCCGAGACTTGGGAATGAGCAAAACCCCTCTTCGGGATGCCCTGCTTCACCTGGAGGCAGAGGGATTTGTCACCTTCTTTCCCCGCAAGGGAGTTATGGTAAACCTTCTCTCTCTGGAAAAGATCCGGGACATCTACGAAATTATCGGCGCCCTGGAAGCTCAGACCATTCACAGCATAGGAGGGCTCATCACTCCCAAGGACATCGACCATATGGATCAGCTAAACCAGGAGATGCAACAGGCTCTGGAAAAGGACGATTTTCCTCTTTTCTATGAGAAAAATCTTGCTTTTCACGATGTATACTTGAAGCTCTCCTCTAATCAGGAGCTGGTTCATACGGTACAGATCCTCAAGCAGAGGCTCTACGATTTCCCCCGGATAAAGGGTTTCGTGAAGGAGTGGGAAATACGATCCACAGGAGAGCATGAGGATATCATCCACCGCCTCCGACAGGGAGACCTCTGGACGGCGGCGGACTACATCCGGGACGTGCACTGGTCGTTCAAGGTTCAGGAACGCTTTATCCGGAAGTATTACTTTCTCCATCAAGAAGAGAACTTCCCTGAGAGAACGGGTCAGAAAAAACAGCTCTGATCTTCCGGGAAAATCACGAAGGGGCTTTGGATTTTCCCAAAACCCCTTCGTGTTGCCCTTGTGGAACGCGAGCATCTATCCCAAAAAAACCTTGTAACGTTACTATTTTGAGGAGAGAAGATCCTCTTTGCGAAGATTAAAGAAAATGCAGTAGAGCACGGGAACCACCAGAAGGGTAAGAAGGGTAGCAAAGGTAAGACCGAACATGATAGTCACCGCCAGAGGGCCAAAGAAGTCGTCGAAGATCAGAGGAGCTACGCCAAGTACAGTGGTCATAGCGGCCATCATTACCGGTCGGATACGGGTTATGGTGGCGTGTATCACCGCTTCGTAAGGCAGTTTCCCCTCCCGGATTTCAAGGTTCACCTGATCCAGAAGCACAATACCGTTTTTCAGGAGCATCCCCGCCAGGCTGAGGAGACCCAGAAGAGCTACAAAGCTGAAGGGCTGTCGTAAAAGGAGAAGTCCTGACGTTACTCCGATGATGGAGAGGGTCAGGGTGAGCATGAGCATAACCGGCTGTCGGAAGGAGTTGAAGAGCATCACCAACAGCACCACCATAAGCAGGAAGCTCAGGGGGACAAATTTCATCACCGCCGCTTGGGCATCCTGAGAACTCTCATGATCTCCCCCCCACTCTAAAAGATATTCAGGGGGAAGCTCCAGAGCCTCAATCAGGGGAGCCAGCTCACTGAAGAGCTGCTGGGTATTGTACCCTTCTGTGGGATCGCACTGAACAGTGAGGGTAAGCATCCGATCCCGCCTGCGGAGAGAGGCATTTTCAAAGGTAGTCTCCAGACTCCGCACCACCTGCCCCAGGGGAATAAACCGCTGAAGGTTGGGGCTCCAGATCTGGGTAGCCAGCACATTCTCCACCTTCCCCCGTTCCTCCTCAGGAAGCCGGATCTTGATGGGAAGCATCTGGTCATCATCCCGGAAGAGCCCCGCAGTGTAACCATCATAAGCCATCTGTACCGCCTGGTTGATCTGAGGCCGGGTCAATCCTGCTCGCTTGGCCTGATTCTCTGCAATGATAGGACGTATTACTTTTACCTTCATACGCCAGTCGTCGGTAACCCCCATAGTGTGAGGATTGGCAAGCATGATTTTTCGAACCTCATTGGCAAGGCCTCGGAGGACACTCTCCCGGGGACCACTCAGACGAGCTTCGATCTGAGGTGCTGAGCCGGAGCCCTTGGAAAAGCGCTTTACCTGAATGGGGCGCGCCTGAGGGACGAGATTTTCTACTTCCCGCAGGGCCTTGGGGATAAAGGCATCCAGATCTTTAGCATCTCTGAGGGATACGATAAACTGCCCGTAGGAGCTGTTGGAATCTGCCGGGCTATACGTAAGGGTAAAGCGAAGGGCTCCCCCTCCCGCAAAGGTACTGTAGGAATCAACTTCCTCCTGAGACTCCAGCCACTTCTCCACCACCTGCATTTGGGCAAGGGTATCATCGATATGGGTCCCCTCGGGCATCCAAAAATCAATGGTACATTCCGCTCGTGTGGAGGGAGGAAAGAAGATCTTTTCCACAAACTGGAAGGAGAAGACCGAGAGCACGAGCAACCCCACCAGCGAGAGCATAAAGGCATAACGGAAGCGAATAAGCGTTTCCAGAAGTCCCTGAAAGAGCTTGAAAAATTTTGATCCGTAGGGATCTTTGGTCTCCCCCTCCTTAGGGGGACGGATAAACATGACACAGAAGAGCGGGGTTATCGTGATGGCGAGCACCCAGCTCGCTCCAAGAGAGAGAGCTACCACCTGAAAGAGGCTTCGCAGATATTCCCCGGAGCTGTCGTTGGAGAAGGCGATGGAGGAGAAGGCAAGGATGGCGATGGTGGTAGCTCCGAGAAGGGCCATCTTGGTATCCTTTACCACCCGGAGGGCGGCCTCTTCTTTGTCCTGGCCCTGCTCCACCCCTACCAGCACACCCTCTGCCACCACGATGGCATTATCCACAAGCATTCCCAAAGCGATGATAAGGGCGGAAAGAGATATCTGTTGCAGACTGATCTCCATAAAGAACATGAAGATAAAAGTTGTTAGAATGGTGATAAGGAGTACCCCACCGATGATCATCCCCACCGTGGGCCCCATGAAGATGAGAAGCAGTCCGATAACGATAACCACTGATTCCAGAAGATTGATTACAAATCCCTGTACCGCCTCCACCACTTCTTGGGACTGCATTTCGATGGGGCGAAGCTCCATTCCCAGGGGGATACGATCCTGAAGCTCCTTCAGGCGTTTCTCTACCGCCTCACCCATGGTAACCACGTTACCCCCCGCAACGGTGGAGATCCCGAGGGTCACCGCAGGTTCTCCGTTAAACCGATCGTACTGTTTGGCAGGGGTGACGTAACCATGGTAGATCTTCGCCACATCTCCGAGGCGCACCAGGCTTCCGTCCTCCCCGGAAACGAGAAGATCCCCAATGGCCTCGATAGATTCAAAACTTCCTGTAGGGTCAATACGCAGATACTCAGAGCCCACATGAACGTTCCCTGTGGGGGTGACCAGATTCTGCTGCTGGAGCAATCCTAAAATGGTCTGCATGGTGGCTCCCAAACGTTCGAGACGGCTTCGGGAAATTTCGACGAAGATCGCCTCCTGCTGGTTGCCGCTGTAGATCACCTTGGCGACCTGATCCACCAAAACAAGCTCTTTCTTGAGATTTTCCGCCACATCCCGAAGCTCTAGGTAGCTGTAGCCGGGCCCCACCAGAGCGTAGTACATGCCGTAGACATCGCCGTAGTCGTCATTCACCACGGAAGGCCCTGCTCCTGGGGGGAGCTGGTACTGCATATCCCCCACTTTATGCCGCAGATTGGTCCATACCTCGGGAAGCTGGCCTTTCAAGTATTTGTCCTGGATATCTACGTAGATCGTTGAGCCGCCAAAGCGTGAAAGAGAGCGGATATGCTTGATCTCTCCCATCTGCTGCACCGCATCCTCCACTTTGTTGGTAACTTCCTGAAGCACCTGTTCCGGCGTAGCCCCCGGATAGGGGGTGTAGATTACTGCTGTTTTGATGGTAAACTCCGGATCCTCCAGCATCCCCAGACGGGTAAAGCAAAAGATTCCCCCCAGCACCAGAAGAAAGGTTATAAAGAGTGTGGTGAGGCGATTCCGTAAACAGAATTTCGCCAGACCCATTATTGATCACTCCCACTCTCTCGAGACTGGAAGAGGCGCACCTTGTCTCCCTCGTGCAGAATATCGCCTCCCGCAGCAACGATCCTTTCACCTCCGTCGAAAAGACCCGCCACCACCACTTCACCATCGCTATAGGCTCCAAGAGAGACCTTCCGAGAGTGAACGGTCATGCTTTTCTCATCCACCACCCATACAATGCCCTGGATGGGATTCTCGGGATCTGTCACCACCGCCTCCACGGGAACCATGAAGGAGCCTCCTCCCACAGGGGTTCCCATCACCGCCCGAACCTCCACAGAGGCCGCCATCCCCGGAAGGATAGAACCTACCTGAGCCGTGTGGGGCATGGTAAAGGTAACGGGGTAGGTCTGGGTACGGTTATCCGGCTGGGTGCCCCACTCTTTAAGGTGCAGGGGAAATTCCTGATTTGGTATGGCATCAAACCTAGCCGTCACGCGTACAGCACCTGCGGCGGAGTCCGCCCGTGATATGTCCTGCTCGGGAACGTAGATGCGAATCTCCAGCTCTCCCAGGTCTTGAAGGCGCACGATGGATTGCTTGGCACTCACATCCTGAAAGTTGTCTACATACTTATTCGTCACCGTGCCATCGAAGGGAGCCAGAAGGCGGGTATCCTCCAACGCGTCTGCAGCAGCCTTTCTCTTTGCCTCCAGCCCCCGAATCTGGGCTTCCATGGCCTGGATGTCTTCGGGACGAGCCCCAGTCTGGGCCTTTTTGAGATCCTGCTGGGCCGCGGAGACAGCGGACTGGGCCACGTTATAGGTAGTGCGGTAGCGATCGAACTCCGCTTCAGAGATGGCCTCTTCACTCAAAAGCTGTTTGAACCGCTCGTAGTTCGCCTTAGCCTCGGAGAGCTTTGCCTGAGTGGAGGCAAGGTTAGCCTGAGCTACCGCAACATCCTCCTGACGAGCACCCTTTTTCATGGCCTCAAGCTGTTTTTTCGCATTGTCCAAGGCACTTGTGGCCTCGTTGAGGCTGTTATTAAAATCCCGCGAATCGATGGCCGCCACAAGATCGCCCTTGGCGACGCTCTTTCCCTCCGTCACAGGAAGCTCTACCAGGGGCCCGGAGACCCGGAAGGAGAGGTCTACCTGGTTTGATGCCTGGACCGTGCCAGGATACTCCCTTCGGAAGGTATCCCCCGGCCGGAGAAGCACGAAGGTTTTTACGAGATAGGCTCGATCCGCCTGAACCACAGGAGCTTCCTTTTTCTTCTCCGCACTGAAAAAGGCGACCCCTCCTCCCACTGCCGCCACAAGAACAATCCACCCAAGAGATTTTCCATATTTTTTCAGAGAAAAACCTTTTTTCACGTCCAATGCTCTCTCCTCCTCTTCTTATTCATACAGGGTACAAACGACCCTGAATGCTCACATTTCGCTGCGCCGCCATGGTTCATCTGGAAAGGATTGTACAGCGGTTCCCTCTTCCTTGCATCTATCGCACAAAAACTTCGAAGACCTCTCCCGGATTTCCTGAGGTAAAAATAAAGCTTTTCTCTGAGAAATAGTGTTCTCCCTCATCCACCAGGCTATCGTAGAGGCACGCCACCTCTCCAGCCTCCTCCGAGAACACCATGATCCGTCCCTTTTCGGGCCTTTCAAAGGATACGATGCCTCCCAGAGCAAGCCGGCCCCACCCGTTCTCTCCCTCGGGATTGATACGTATCCGGTTTTCTCCGAGAGAAAGCTCCTGGGCCACAGATTCGAGAGAGAAGAGACACATCCCCAGCCGGGCTTGGGGAATTCCATCTTTTGAAAAGAGATGCAAAGACATTTGATCCCGAAAGGCGGTAGCCGCGATAGCCCCAAATTCTGGGGTCTCCACTCGAAGGACGTTCAAAAAGTGCGCATATCCGGGGAGATCGGAAGTAGTGAAGGATCGCACCATCATGAGATCTCCCAATATCTGGGTCATGGGAAGAGCGTTCCGCCGAAGCCAGAGAGTGTCGTTCACCTCCACCTCAAGGGAGACGGGGTTTTCCGGCATCTTGATTTTTTGCAGCTTGGGGATATCGAAACCGTACAGAGGAACCTTCTCTGCGACGAAATAGTGCTCTTCCTCTTTCTGGAGAAAATAATAGTTCTCTCCCTCGTGTGTATCCTGGAAGAGACCGTCCCGGTGGAGAAAAACAAAAAGGGGAGAATTTTTTTCCTCCACCGGGGGGGCAGGGAGAACCGTGTATACTTTTAAGAGCCCCTCCTCCTGTTCAAAGTTCAGGCGAAAAACCTTTTCTCCGTTCGTGTATATTCCCCCGAAGCGGAGCAGATCTTCAGGGATCTCCCGAGGCTCCACAGGTTTCTGCACAGGTTCTTTTTCCGGAGCAGGAAGGCCTTTTTCCCGCATGAAGGCATCCAGAATCGCCCGGGTAAGGGCTTCTCCGCTCGCTCTTCCCGAAAGGCTTACCGCCACAACGATTCTTTCCGCAGGAAGCACCTGAAGATTGGTGGAGTAGAAAAAGGTTCCTCCGCTCTTGGCAAGCACCTGGTATCCCAAATCCTTGTACGCCGGAAGAAAGGCATAATCCCATCCGAAGGACTCCAGAATGGCATCTCCCCTCAAGGCTTCGGAGAACGCTGTTGGTTGCAATGCAAGAATTTCCTTGAGAGAGAGGTCTGAGAGAATCTTGTTACCTTCAGAGATGAAGCTCTCTCCAAAACGGCAGAGATCTTCCGCCGTAGAGGAGAGCCCCCCTGCACCATAAACGGAAACCCTTTCTAGAGGATATTTCTTCCCCTCAGGAGTGTCGTAAAAAAAAGCTACTTTTCCCGGCTTTTCTCCTACGCTGGCTCCGGTGTGATGCATCTCCAGAGGCTCAAAAATCCGTTCTTTGAGAAAATCGAGAAAACTCTCTCCCGAAAGACGTTCCACCACCATCTCCGCTAGAGTAAATCCGTCGTTGCAGTAGATGCTCATAGCTCCGGGATTATGCTTGAGATCTTCCCCTTCCAAAACCTCAAGAAGAAGGGCATGAGGATCCCCCTGGGGTGCAAATTCGAACTCGAAGGTGGAGCCCGGAAGCCCCGAGGAGTGGTTAAAGAGCATACGTACTGTAATATCCCTGTGCCGGGGATCTCGCATGCTAAACTCCGGAAGGTGCTGCACCACCGGGTCATCCAGGGTAAGCTTTCCCTCATCCCGAAGGAGCAGAATCGCCACAGCGACGAACATCTTGCTGGTAGAACCGATGTTGAAACGGGTTTCTTGATCCACCCCACGTCCAGCCCATCGATCCGCAGCTCCAAACCCTTCGGAGTAGATAATTTCTCCATGATCCATCACCGCCACGGTAGCGGCATTGACACCTCCCGAGGTAAGGGTTTTCCAGATAGCCTCCCGGGCAGTGCCCACCGTTTCGGGATAGGCCGAAAGAATTTCCTCCGCCCCGCAGAGACTGGCTCCGGAGGCTATGAGCAAAATCCAGCATACTATCCAGACCATGCACTTTCCTGCTGCTTTCAAAGCTTTCTTCACTCTTTTCACCCCATTCTTTTTTCAGCTGTGCTACCATGGTACAGAGCAGTTCCTCCAGACGATCGTATTACGTCTCGCGAGCGCTTCGGGTTTGCCCCTGCGTCAGGAAGAGCGGATGCGCAGGGAGTTGAGAACCACCGAGATGGAGCTGCATCCCATGGCGGCCTCGGCGATCACCGGATGGAGAACCCCCAGCAACGCCAAGGGGATGGCCACGAAGTTGTAGGCAAAGGCCCAGAAGAGATTCTGCCGGATTACCCGGAAAGTGGACCTGGAAATTTCAAGAGCCTCCAGCACCCGATCCACATGTCCCCGAACCACCACGATATCCGCACTCTCCATGGCGAGGTCTGTACCGGATCCCATGGCGAGCCCCACATCCGCCCCCTTGAGAGCCGCCGCATCGTTCATGCCATCCCCCACCATGGCTACTCGTCTCCCCTCTCCCTGAAGAGTCCGTACGATATCCAGCTTCTCTTCCGGGCGCACTCCCGCATAGATTCGGGATATGCCGATCTGCTCTCCCACCACCCGGGCAGCTCCGGCATTATCTCCCGTGGCCATCACCACGAGAATACCCAGCTCCTGTAAACGGGCAATGCTCTGGGATACTCCTTCTCGCAGAGGGTCCGTGATCATCAGTGCCCCGAGAATCTCCCCTTCGGAGCGCACCTCCACCACGGTGAACCCCCGGTCAAGCTTCTCCTGATAGAGGGCGGGGTTCTCCGGTCGCCCCACAAAGAGAGCTTTTCCATCCACAAACCCCACAATCCCCTCGCCTGCAATTTCATGAACCTCCCGCACCTCCGAGGATGCTCCGGATTCTCTCAAAGAGGCGATGGCCTTCGCCAGGGGATGGTTGGACTCCCTCTCTAGAGCCGCTGCTCGGAAAAGATTTTCGGGAGAGAGAGAGTGCTCCACCACCGAGGGGGTCCCCTCCGTGAGTGTTCCGGTTTTATCGAGCACCAGAGTATCGATATCGCGAGCGGTCTGAATGGCCTCGGCGTTGCGGATGATCAATCCCTTTCGAGAGGCTCTTCCTACCCCCACCATGAGCGCCATGGGAGTAGCCAGTCCAAGGGCGCAGGGGCAAGCGATAACCACAGTAGCCACGAAGACAAAAATTCCCATGGAGATGTCGTCCAGAGGGCGCACCCAGGGGAGAAAGGAAAACCATCGCGCCACGAGAGGGCCGAAGCGGGGGTTGAAGAAATACCAGAAGAGCCCTCCCCCCATGGCGAGAGCCACGATAAGGGGGACAAAAAAGCCCGTGATTCTATCCGCCAGGGCCTGAATGGGGATCTTGGCCCCCTGGGCCTCCTGGACCAGAGCAATCATGCGAGAGAGAAAGCTCTCCTCCCCCAGACCGGTAATCTCCATACGAAAGCTCCCGGTGAGATTGAGGCTCCCCCCCACAAGGGTATCTCCGGGCTTCTTCGAAACCGGCAGCGCCTCCCCGGTGATCATGGCTTCATCCACCGAGGTCTCCCCCTCCCGAAGGATGCCATCCCCGGGAATACGCTCCCCCGGCCGCAGCAGCGCTACGGCACCGGGGGAGACCGCCTCAAGAGGCACCATGAAAGGATTTCCCTGCTCATCCAGAAGGCGCACCTCTGCAACCTGAAGATCCATAAGCTGGCGCACCTCCCGGGTAGCCCGGTCTCGTAGCCAGGATTCGATAAAGCGCCCCACAAGGTGCAGCCCCATGATCATGGCTCCCACGGCACCGAAGGATGCCACGGGAACCCCCAAAGCTTCGAGAAGAGCGGTACTCCACGCGGCAAGAGCCCCGAAGACCACCAGCACATCCATGTTGGCGTGATAGTGTGAAAGGGCTATCCAGGCTCCCTTAAAGCTGGGATACCCCGCCCAAAAAAGCACCACCGCACCGCCAAAAATTTCCATACCTCCATAGAAAGGAATATGGTATCCCCCCATGTGAAAGAGCATGAGTACCATGAGGGGGCCTGTAATGATCCAGGCGAGAACCATGCTTCGGAGTTGCTGGCGATACCGCTTCTTCTCCATATCCTCAGGAGTATCCTGGGTCACTTGGTAGCCCGCGCGGGAGACAGCCTCGTAAAGCACTTCTTTCGGAAGGGGTTCTCGAAGCACCACGAAGGCGCTTTCTGTTGCGAGATTCACCGCTGCAAACTTTACCGCTTGGAGCTTTTTGAGGCTCATCTCCACTCTTCGGGCACAGGCGGCGCATGTCATCCCCGCCACCCGGAAGGCATGTTTTTCCTGGAATGCCTCCTGTTCTTTCATACAAAATCTCCTCCCTGGCAAAGGAACATGCCAAAAAAACACAGGTGTACCTCTTCGGAAGAAGTTTTCTCCCCAAGGGTACACCCGAAAAAAGTGGACTGCGAGGCAAACTGGAGCACGCAACTCCTCCTCGGAGCAGAGAAACTATAGCACCCTAGCAGGAGTATACCCTTCGTTCCGAAGAGCCTCTTCAGCCCTTTCGAGAAGAAGGGTATCTCCCGTGCGGAGGACCACCTGCTTGGTAGCGAGCAGCACCTCAAAATCCGAAGAGGGAAGCACCCCCTCTAATGCGCCTGCAATGGCCTTAACGCAGTGTTCACAGGTCATATCTGGAACGGAGAGAATATGTTTTTCCACAAAAAGAACCTCCTTTTATCTGCTGTGCTACACCGGCAATTTCAAAAACATTCCCTCTGCAGATCCCCCAGCCTCTCATTGCTTTAATGTCTGGGAAATCTGTTCGAACTCCTTCCACATGGCCTCGTTATCGAAGAGAAGCATCTCCGGAAGGTTAAGCGATGTAAGGGCCTCAAACTCCTCTCGATTCGTGCGGATCATATCCAGAAGGCTGGTGCTGAGGGCCACGGTTTTGTAGGAGTTCAGAGCCACAAGATAATCCCTCTCGAAATTCACCCGGGCTTTCTGAGCATCGCGCCTCTGGGTACCAAGATAGTTGCGGTACTGGAGAATAACCGTCAACGTGAGAGTGTTGGATTTGATATTCGATTCAAGGGTCTTTTGCTGGGTCGGGGAAAGCCCTCCCTGGCGAAGATGATTTTTCGCCTCGTTCCGGAGCGCCACCGCCTGTTTCTCCAGATCTTGGAGTACCGGGAGATATTTGGCGTCGATCTTCTCGACAAAACGGTCGTTCATAACGATGCAGGTTCGGATAAGCAGGGCGTAGACCCCGTAGTACCGCTTGGCCATGCCGGGACTTCCGGACTCCTTGGCGAGAAGATCTCCCATGGCATCGGAAAAGGCCCGGACGTGCTTATAGACCCCATACATCCCCAGGATGTCATCTCCGGTGACGCTGACGAGAATGCCCTTTACATCCTCCACAGAGACACTGATTCCCTCCTCTCTCAAGCTCGTCACGATCGCCTGAAGACACTCCTCAAGGGCCTTATCGGTCTCCACAACCTCCTGCCGGAGTTCTACAATCTTCTCCCGCCAGTCCTCCCTGGATTTGGTGAGAAGAGAGCCCTTTTGGGGTGCGGTAAGCATCTTTTCTTCATACGCAGCTATCTCCTGCTCCTTCTTTGCCCGGTACTCCCGAAGCTTCTGAGCCTCCTGACGAAGCCGTGTGGTGCGGGAATCCGAGAGTAGCAGCAAAAGGTCTCCCAAAATTTCCTCAATCTTTTCGTCATTCTTGGTCTTGTCACGACCGACAAACTTTTTATCCGGCAGAGAGTCGTGCTTATCTAAAAGCCCCAGAGCGCCATCAAGCTTTTTCATAGTGGTATCCCACGCTTCTTCAAAGCTCGGAGGCTCTCCCTTCCCCCACCAGGGAAAGGAGATGGCCTCAGAGGGAGGGACCACGGAGAGAAGCAGGGTTCCGCAGAAAAGAAGCAGTACTCCGAAAAAACACGTATTGCGGCATGTTATAGTCATGACAGATTTCCTCCCTTTCTTGGTACATCGTCTTCGGTGTCAAAACAGATCTGCAGGACACTCCGGTAAGTATAGCATTTTCCGCCAATCTTCCGGGAAAAATACGCCTGCTTTGGAGGGTCTTTGTATCGGAAAAAGGAGGGATTTCTTTTTTCCCCTTCTAGCGTATCATACTCATGAGTTCCTATCTCCAGGAGGTTTATCCATGTCCAGCTATACTCGTCTTCCCAAAGAATTTCTTCTCTGCTTTACTTCCGCTTTTTTTGGCTACACCTGCATCGCCATCTTCTTTCTGCACCCCCTTATTATGGAACTCCAACATCTGCCTCCTCTTGCCATCGGCACAGTGTGGTTTCTTTTCGAAGCGGGGATCAGCGGCTTTCGCCCCTGGGCGAACATCCTCATCCAGAGACACGGCTCCCGCTGGGGGATCCGTTGCGGCCTCTGGCTTCTTCTCGGAGGCACTGCTATTCTCTGCGTTACGTCATCTCTGGGAGCTATCCTTCTGGGGAGATGTGTTCAAGGAATGGGATGGGGTATTTTTACCGTGGCAGCCTTTCTTCACCAGGCGGCGGTGCTTCCTCCGGATATTCGGGGGCTGGGGTTCGGCCTTTCGGGGCTCTCCCAAATCCTCCCTCAGATAGCTCTGGTTCCTCTGGCAGAGTATCTGATCCTTAGGGGCTTTCTTCGGGCTCCTCTTTTGCTGGCTTTGGGAGCGACAGCGCTCGGGCTCGGTGCGGCATTCCTACTTAAACTCAGAGGAGGGCAGCCTGGAGAAAACGCATCCCCGGTACTCCTACGGCACGCCGCACGAACTGCCTGGAGCAACCCCCTTCTTCGAGGCATCATTCTTTCCTATGCGGTATACGCTCTCATGACAGCTCCGGTGATGCCCTTTATCGCTAACGCCGCCAAGGAGTGGGGGACTGCAGGATCCTTTTTCCTCTTTCCCTGCGCCCTGGCAGCGGTTCTCTCCCGGGTTACCCTCACTCGAACTGTGGATCGCCTTGGGGCGCGGCTGCTCCTCCCCTCCTTTACCACTCTTTTCGGAGGAGCCCTTCTCGCCCTCTGGGGCAAGAACACCCTCTTTTTCCTCCTGGGAGGAAGCTGCTCCGGTATCGGCATGGGGTTGGTACAACCTCTGCTGCAATCCCTTCTCACCCACCATACTCCGGAGGACCTTCGCCCCTCTCAGTTTGCTCTTTTCGGAACCGCCATGGATCTCATCTGGCTCGCTACTCCCTTTGTTATCTCCGGAGGAGCTGCCCTGATTGGATACGGAGGGATTCTCCGTATCACCTCCACCCTGGCCTTTGGGACCCTTCCCCTGCTTCACTTCTTTCTTTGGCCTCCGCTCAAGAAGAAGAGCATTTCGAATTAGAGAAGGCCCTCTCCGCAAAGGAGAGGGCCTTCTCTAATTCGAAATGCTCAACGCTAAAACGCGTCTCCTTGAGCTATGTGAGGAAAGGCACCAGAAAGGTGGCTATAGCTCCTGCAGTGAGAAGGCGCATGACAGCACCGAGGACTGCCGCACTCAGAGCCTCGCGTTCGGAAAGATCTGTGCATTCGCTCCATATGGTGGGAATCTGTCCGAAGAGAACAGAGAAGGGAAAACCCGAGGCACTGAGCACAAAGGAGCCGATGACAAGCTGAGCAGGCATGGTGGCCGCCACATCCTTGAGTTGCGCCATGGCAAGGGTGGGAGATGCGAGAATCGCCACCATCCCCGTTTGGGGATCTATGGAAAAAGCATGAAGCATGGCGGTAAGACCGGATTCGATAAAAGGCCATATGTTAAGATAGTCCAAGGCTCCGATAATCGCATAGACAGCCCCCACAGCAGGAATGATGAGCAGAAAAAGAAGCGATGCCCCCTCTTTAGCAGCTCCGAAAAGCGTAGGGAGAAGATCCGTCTCGGGAGTAAACCGGGGAAGATCGTGGAGAGGCACGGGGTTGGTATCTCTCCACAAAAGAAGCCGCAGCAGCCAGGGGACCACGATAAGAGGGGCAAAAACCGCTATCAATACCACAAGATAGGCCTTGGCGCCCACGGCGGTGAGAGCGATGAGACCGAACATGAAGGTCGAAAAAGATTGTTGGGACTGTACCATGGTGGCGATGGCAATTTTTTGTTCGTCCTTGGTAGCCCCTGCCTTGACGAGAATGGGCCCCGCAATACGCCCGGCAGCGTTGATATCCCCAAGGATGTTGTATATAGAGGGGATCACCACCGCAGCATTAACCCCAAGGAAACGAGTTATGGGGACAAAAATACGCATCAGGGCATCTGTAAAACCACAACGTTCGAGGATGCGTCCCATCATAACGCTGCAGATAATGGCAACTCCCACAGTGCCTGTAAGGAAGACCTTTACCACAATAGGGAAGGCCTTATCCACCATGGCGTTGAAAAGGCCCGCAATATCTCCGGGACGGAAGACCAGAAATCCTAGGGATGTCACCACAAGACAAAGCCCCAGCATTTCAATTTTACGAAGTTCACGACCCTGTCTCTTCGGCGTAGACTCTGAAGCGTTCTTCATTATCTTGTACCTCCTCAAGTATAGTTTTTTCTATTTTCGAGAGAGCTACAGTGCGCTCTCTTGCAACAAGTAGGTCTCCGCCATGCTTTTGGCGTATTCCCGAAGCCCGGGAGAACCAAAGGCCTCCAGGGGGCAGCAGATGGTTTTTTCCTGAAAGACCCGAACATCCAGCGAGGGGAGCATGCTCTTCAGAGCAAAGGCAAGGGGCATACCGTTTTCGTAAATCTCCATGGCGTGGGTATTCCCGCAGAGTATATAGAGCCCCAACTCTCGAGCCTTATTCACCAGAGGGGAGGCCTCCTGCATTCTGCTTATAGAGGCAATCACCGTGTTTACCCCGGGGTGCTCCTTCAAAGCACTCTCAAGGTTATCCGGGGAAAATCCTGTATGAGGGAAGATGTGAAGGATCTCCTTCAAAGGACTTTCAGGGGTTCCCTCCAGAATGATAGGGTTTCCCGCCACGCAGGAATCTTCGATCTCAGGGCACTTTCGTATCTCCCGCACTCTCCGAAGCACTTCGCCATGCTCTGCGGACCCCATGCAGGAGGCAAGGCGACGGCAGATATCTCCCAGAGTCCTCACCCCCTCCAGAGGAGTTCCCACAAACATAATATTCCCCGGCACCCCCCCATAGGCAATCTGAACATGCCGCACCCTATGTCCGTGAAGCCAGGAAATGCCGGGATGCAACCCGTGAAAAGCCTCGTGAAGCTCGAAAAGGGCCATGTCGTAAAGATTCATGTAGTTCCGCAGGGTCACTCCCCCAGAGCTGGCTCCGTCCGCAAGAGGATGGTGCAGCAATAATGCGTCCATCCCCATGGCTGCCCCAAGCTCTATCACGTTTTCCGTCAGGGTCATCCCCACCCCGATCTTTCGCACCACCTTGCAGGGATCTCCCCAGACAAGACCGGGGATCTCCGTGACTGCCTTCCCGGGAATATCCGAGCTTTTGGTAACCACGAATCGGCTATTTCCGGAAACGTCCTTTCCGGTTCGCACAACTCTGCCGTGGGTTATTTTATCCAGAGCCTCCACAACATCATCCACAGTAACTACATGGGAAAACTCCTCCATGTTCATCTCCAAACCGTACACCTCCTCTAAGTTCCATGCTCACGAAACGCTGCGAGAATGCACGTTCCTGAACACAAAAGCTATGCAAAAACACAAAACCGCCAGCCTTCGGAAGAAAGAAAAATTCTTTCTTCACAAAGACCAGCGGTTCGAAAGCTACACACACCCCTTCAGGGATGGGTCTCCTGAAAACCTCCGGTTTACTCTATGGGAAACCTATGGAGTCACCAGTTCTGTCACGGGGCGATCAAAGACAATAAGCATGCACGCCAGCTCAAGAACCGGATCATAATCCTTCAATACTCCCCGAAGGGAAACCCCAAGGCTCTTTTCCAATCGGAGAAGCATCTTTTCCTTAAACTCTCCCAACAATGCGTGACCAATAGCCTTCGTGGCGCTCGGATCTTTTCTGTCCAGCGAAGCCAGGGCAGGAACCCGCTGATTCTCCGCAAGCACCAGAATCTTATCCTCCAGAACCACCACTTTCTGCCACCGAAGACCTACCCCAAAAATCTCCTGATTCAACCCGTTATTTTCGTTCATAACAATCTGTTTCAACTCTCCCATGCGCATGAGAACCCAGATTCCTCTCCGGACGTATTGTAAGAGACCCTTCCCATGTCGACTACTCCAGCAATCTATGGCGGAGATACGTATGGCAAGCATTATGAACGCACCGTACAAATCATCCTTGATGAATGACGTTTTGTATTGTACCTATCCTTTCCGGCTCCGTCAACATTTTTCTGCTCCAGCCCCCTTCCAAACCGCTTTTTTTCAGAACCTTTCTGAAATTTCTTCTGAAAAACCCGCTCACGTAGGGATACGAGGAGATCTAGATCCCTGATAATACTCATCACCTCTGATGGACAGATATCCATAAGATTCACCTAGTGACGATGTTGCTGGATGAAAATATTTTACCCTCCCTATGCGATGTTTTCGTAAACATCTTCTCTGGTGTACAATAAAGCCTGGTGGAAGAAGTAACCTTTTCGGAAAGGCACGCATTATAAAACATAGGTAATACAACAATAATAAGGGGGATTTTCCGTGAAAAATCGTGGTTTTTTACGCCACCTCTCTCATCTATCTGCAGGAATCTTTGTCTTTCTCCTTCTCGCGAGCATTTTGACAGTCTACATCTCTATCAATCACCGCATCTTCCAGCGAGCCGAGAGGAAAAGCGAGACCCAATTTAATCAGAACCAGTATCTACAAACGAGCATCGCTGCCCAAGGGCTCGAAGAGACCCTCAACGGGGTCGAGCGAGGTCTGGTGATTCTCGCTACCTATTCTCTTGTGGACTTTCTGGAGGGAAAGCGCACCGCCCTCTCTCTGGAGAACCTCTTCCAAATTCAGCTTCAAAATAACCATCACCTGGTGAGCTATGCATTTTTCTCCCACCCCGGAGGCCCCTCTCTCTTTCAAAACAATCCCTCTCCCGAAGGAATAAAGGGGATGGAGCTTTCGGAATCCTGGATCTCTCAATACTGGGAGGAAGCACGCTCTCTTCCCGCGGGCACCATCTTCTTCTTTCCTCCCTATCTTAACCCTCACGAACAGTTCCTGGGAGTTCTCTGTCCTGTCTATGCCAATAAAGATTTTCAGGGGATCCTCCTCGGGGTTCTCAATTTGTGCAAGCTCTCTTTGGATTATATAGCCCCCCTTCGTTCGGGAGAGTACGGGGCGGGATTTCTTCTCTCCGGCACCGGAGAGATTCTTTACGATCATGAGGCAGAGATCATCGGGCGCAACGTCTTCGACGGGCTTCACGATGCTTTTCCCGAACTTATGGAGATAGATATGCGATTGATGGAAGAAACCTCGGGAGAGGGAGAATACAGCTTTTCCCGATCCCGTGGGGAAACTGTAGTACGTAAACTTGTGGCATGGAACAGCCTTCGGAGGGGAAATCTTCGTCTTGTGGTGGCTCTTTCCGCTCCAGACACGGAAATTGATGCCTATCTTCGGGAGACCAAACTATTCCAAACCTTCTCCACTACCTTTCTTGTTCTCTTTATGGGGGGAAGCCTTTTCCTTTTCTTCCGCTGGAATGCAAATCGAGGAATGCGAGAAAACGAAGAGCGGCTTAAGCTCGCCCTTCAGGGAAATCACGACGGCCTGTGGGATTATGACCCTATACATGGAACCTGCTTCTATGCCCCTCGCTGGAAGGAGATGCTCGGCTATAACGATGAGGAAATCTCTCATCAGTTCGAAGAATGGGGTCAACGAATCCACCCGGAAGACCGGGAGGATTCCCTCATAAGTCTTGAAGAGCATTTGAGCGGAAAAAGTTCGCGCTACGAAAACGAACATCGCCTTCTCTGTAAAAACGGCAGCTATAAATGGGTGCATGCCCGAGGCATGGTGCTGGAACGCACTTCTCAGGGAAAGGCAAAAAGAGTTTTGGGGACAAACACAGATGTGGATTTCCGTAAAAAAATTGAATATGAGCTTCGCAAATTCTCTCTGGCGGTGGAACAGAGCCCTTCGGCAATTTTGATTACCGACGTAGAGGGAAGCATTCTCTATGTGAACGCCAGCTTCGAAAAAATTACGGGATATTCTCGAGAAGAAACGTTGGGGGAAAATCCTCGTATTCTCAAATCGGGGAAGCAAAGCCCTGAAATCTACCGTAATCTTTGGGGTAGTATCACGCAAGGAAGGGAATGGCGAGGAGAGATGATCAACCGCTGCAAGGACGGCTCGGAGATATGGATGCGGATATCCATATCTCCTGTGGCGGAAGAATCTGGAAAAATTGCAAGCTACGTCAGCATCCAGGAAGATATTACAGAGCTTAAAAACAACGAGGCCAGACTGGAGTTCCTCGCTACCACGGACGAACTCACACGAATCTACAACCGAAGAAAATTCATGGAATGTGCGAGGGAGGAGCATAAGCGTTCTCAACGGTACAGGCACAGCATGGGCCTCGTGATGTTTGACATCGACCACTTTAAAGCCATCAATGACACCTACGGACACGATGGGGGGGATGAGGTCCTCCGAAAAATGGCTTCTTTCGTGAAGGAACATCTTCGGGAGACTGACATTACCGGGCGGCTGGGGGGGGAGGAGTTCGGCATTATCCTTCTGGAAACTGATGTTGCCGGAGTAACCCAGATCATAGAACGGCTTCGGCAAAGCCTGGCAGAGACGCTCTTCGACATCAACGGAAAAGAGATCCACGTCACCGCAAGTTTTGGTATCAGTATGTGCACGGAAGATTCTCCAGAAAGTACTGTGGACGACTTGCTCAAGGAAGCAGATCTGGCCATGTACCACGCTAAAGATATGGGGCGTAACAAAGTAGCTCTATTTCAGCGAAAAGAAAACCGGGCGGAGATTCTTTGAGAGTCAGAAAAAGTAAAAGCCCCAAACCACTTCGGCTTGGGGCTTTGCTATCACTTGGCGGGCCCGAGGCGATTCGAACGCCTGACCTACGGCTTAGGAGGCCGTCGCTCTATCCTGCTGAGCTACGGGCCCGCTGAAAGCATGCAGAATTGTACCACGGGAACCCTTCGGTGACAATGGTTTGAAGGGTTTTGGACTTCTCGTGGGAGGGGAGGAGAAAAAAGACCCTACTCGTTCCAGACAGCCCTGTTGCCTGAAGAATCCAGCCACTCCCGCACCGTGTGGGAAACCTTCCGGTTATCCTCCCAAAGCTGTGCCACAAGCTCTTCCGGAGAGGGGAATTTGCGCTCATTCCGCAGGTACGAAAGCAGGTGCAACTCAAGGGACATGCCGTAAAGATTCCCCGAATACCCTTGAAGGTGGGCTTCTATTTGAATGCTTCGCACTCCTTCGAAGGTGGGGTTATGCCCGATGTTTAGCGCTACCGCATAGCGGGTTCCCTGCACAAGAGAGAGCCCTGCATAGACTCCCGGGCGAGGAAGGAGTTTCCCCCGGGGGATCGAAAGGTTTGCTGTGGGAAATCCCAGTGATCGTCCTCGCTGATCTCCTGGGATGACGAAGCCGCTGAGAAAATAGGGATATCCTAAAAGCTCCCGGGCCTCCTCCATTCTTCCATCCCGGATACATCGACGGATCCGCGTGGTACTGATGATCTCACCATCCTTCCAGGCAGAGGGAACCGCCCGAAAGGTTTTTTTCCGGGAGGCGCACTCCTCCTCCAGCACGACAATGGAGCCCATTCTTGCCTTGCCGAAACGAAAATCCTCCCCCACTACAATCCCCTGAAAGGAATAGCGCTCTTCAAGAAGATGGAGAAAATCACGAGGCTCCATCTCCGCAAGCTTTCTTGTGAATGGGAGAATCTCCAGGGAGGGAACCTTAAGCCATCCGGCGATACGCTGCCGTTCCTGGGGAAGAAAGAGATCCGCAAAGGAACGTCTTCCCAGAACCGCCTTGGGGTTGGGAGAAAAGGTGAGAACCCCCCAGGATACGTTACGGGAAGCCGCAAGCTTACGGGCTTCTTCAAGAAGAAGCTGGTGCCCCAAATGAAATCCATCGAAGGCCCCCACTACGTAGATCATGAGGGCTCCTCCTCAAGAGAGATCCTGCCCTGAGGAACAAAAAGGGATTCTTTTCTCTCCGAAAGTGCCAAATTCCCGAAAACGAGATCTTCCGGAAGGCTTACTACAAGAGAATTTCTCCAGGAGAGGATCCCCCAGGATGCCCGGGAAAGTTCTCGAAACAATACGGCGTTACCGTTACGGAGACGCCCAGCAGAGGCTTCATCGGGACATGTAAACAACGAATAATGCCGGGCAGCCTCCAGGGGAGAGCGGGATACTGCGGCAAGCCATTCCAGGTTTTTCTCTCGTTCTGCAGGATTTCGTTCTTCCAGCGCACGCAAGGGGAGAGCCTCGGAGAGATCCCAGAGCCCCACTGTATTCCGGGTGAGGCTCTGTACGTGCCCCCCAACTCCCAGTTTTTCCCCCATATCACGAGCAAGACTCCGGACGTAGGTCCCCTTGCTACAGACCAGCTGAAAGGAGATCCTCCCCTGAGCATCTGCAGAAGAAGCACGGCGAAAGCTGTAGAGGGATACTGGTTTTTCTGTGATCTGAGGATTTTCTCCAGATCTCGTCAGCGCGTGGGCCCGCTTCCCCTCTACGTGCACCGCAGAAATGTTAGGAGGGCGTTGCATTCGGGTTCCGAGAAAGGAGGGAAGAAGGTGATCCGTCATTTTCTCAAGCTTTTCCGGCGGGGGAAGCATTGTTTCCCCAAGGACATCTCCGGAGGCATCATCTGTGCTGGTAACGACACCGAACTGCACGGTCACACAATATGTCTTAGGAAAGTTCATGATGTACTGGCTAAGCCGAGTAGCCCGCCCTGTGAGGAGCACCAGAAGACCTTCGGCGGTAGAATCAAGAGTCCCTGCGTGGCCTACTTTAAGCTTCCCCCCTCCAAGTCGTTTGAGAAGGGAGACACAGGTGGCACTCCGGACTCCCCGAGGTTTATGTAAGAGAACGATGCCCGGCTTCTGCATAGGCACGCCGCAACGCCTCCTTCAATGATTCCAGGGTTTCTTCCAAGGAACCCTGCAGAGAAAATCCTGAAGCCTGAGGATGGCCTCCTCCTCCCTGGGTTTGGGCAATAGCCTGGGCGCTTATCACGCCCTTGGATCGCAGACTTCCCTGAAGAAGGGATTGCTCCTGGTAGAGAAATATAGAGAAATCTACCCCCTCAACCCCAAGAAGCTGGCTCGAAAGCCCCTCCAGATGATCCCTTCCAGTGCCAGTAGCGGCAAAATCCTCTTCCAAAATGTAGGACCAGGCAACTCTCCCCTGAAGACAGAGGGTCGCCCGTGAGAGGGCAAGCCCCCGGATGCGCATCTGCCCCAAAGAAAGATGGCCGTTCAGAGCCTCCTCTACCTGGGGAGGAGAGACCCCATATTCCAAAAGATCTGCCACAATACGGTGGGTCGCCGGAGTGGTGTTAGCGTAGCGAAAACTGCCAGAGTCTGTGACGATCCCCGTGTAGAGTGCGAGAGCCGCCTCTTCTCCAAGGGGCCATGAGGCCTTTTCGGCAAGAGAATAAAGAATTTCCGCCGTGGCGGAAGCCCTTGTAACCACCACGTTATGATCTCCAAAGAGGCTATTATCCCCATGATGGTCTATCACCAGGAATGGTATTCCCCGCTGCTTGCCCCATTCCAAAGCTAAAGAAGGGCAACGGCTTTCATGGCTGATATCGAGAGCTACGAGGCAGGATTGCCCCGGGAGATCCCGGGGCAGCAAATCCAGAGATGTGACATACTCCGATACATGGGGGAGAAATCGCAAATTCTCCGGCACGGGATCCGCCCCCGTCCAAAAACAGCGCTTTCCCAGAGCTTTTCCTATGGAAAAAAGCGCCGAGGCACTTCCCAGAGTGTCACCGTCGGGGCGAACATGGCTAAGGATTATCCAAATATCCGCACTTTCGAGACATTCCACGAGCAGTTTTTCCGAAGACATCAGGGCACCTCGGGAGATTCTCGTCTCCCCCAGTCATCCTCGTCATCGTCGTAGTCATCATCTTCTTCATCCTCAAAATCCTCTTCCGAAAACTTTGCAGAGGCTTGTGAGCCCGGAAGGTGGAGAGAGTCCAGAAGGGCATCAATATGCCGGGCCTTCTCCTCGGATTCGTCGATGATGAAATGAATTTCCGGAGTTTTTTTGAGGTGAATCTCCCGCCCCAAAAGACTCCGTACTTTCTTGGCTTCCTTTTCAAGGCGCCGGAGAATTTTTTTTCGTATTTTCGGCGATATGGTGGTGAAATACACCTTCGCCACCGAAAGATCAGGAGCTGTCTCTACATCCGTGACAACCGCCTTAGCGGCGACATCATCTTTAAGACCGCTCCGGAGAATATCTGAGATGATGCGCTGTATCTCTCGGTTGATTCGTTCCATGCGTATGCTTCCCATATTCAAAAACCTCGCTACGTAAAGAGATCACGGAGAAATCTCCCCGGTCTTCCAGTTCGTACAGTCTGTTTTCCAGGGCTTGCATCTTTTCAAGGGTATCCCCGTAGGAGATCCCCCCGGAAACCATGGCAAGCTCTCCCAGATTCCAGAGATGATCCTCGCTGAGATCAATCACCGAAAGATTCCAGTTTTTTCGGTTCTGCAGCTTTTCCTGAACCGACCGGAGAACTCTTCGCCGGTCCTTGAGGCTGAAAGCCTGGAAAATACGAAAGGAGCAGCGCAGAACGCCGATATAGAGTTCCGATGGTTCTCGGGAATTTCCTACGGCAGTCATGAAAGATCCTCCCGTGCAACATTTTTTGAGGGGGTTCTCCCCTTGAAAAGGCTACTCGAGGTTGCGTTTCTCCTCAATAATTTCGTAGGCTTCCACCATGTCCTGCTCTTTGAAATCCTGGAAGTTTGTGAAGCTCATGCCACACTCGTACCCCTGGGTAACCTCTTTAACATCATCTTTGAAGCGCTTGAGATCCGAAAGGGTTCCCTGCCAGTAGACAACACCCTCGCGGATGAGGCGAACCTTGGAATTCCGCTTAATATTTCCACGGGTAACATAGCACCCCGCCACCTTGCCGAATTTGGGAACCTTGAAGACCGCTCGAATTTCCACTTCTCCCGTTATATTCTCCCTCAGCCTCGGGGCAAGCATCCCCTCCAGGGCGGCCCGGACATCGTCGATAATGTCGTAGATCACCGGATAGAGCCGGATCTGAACGCCTTCGTAATCCGCGGACTTTTTTGCCTTGCTCTCAGGACGGACGTTAAATCCAATAATGATGGCATTCGATGCCGCCGCAAGCATAACATCAGACTCAGTGATTCTCCCCACACCCTCGTGGACCACGTTAAGTCCTACTTCATCATTGGGGAGCTTGTTAAGAGAGCCCTTGAGAGCTTCTAAAGAGCCCTGAACATCGCACTTAAGCACCAGATTAAGCTGAGGAGCCTCTCCATCCTTGATTTGATCGTAAAGATCTTCCAGCGTGGGGCGTTTTGTGGTGGCCGCCTTGGCCTCTCGGTCCGCATGCTCCTTCTGAGAGATTACATCCCGCGCCTCTTTTTCGTGATTCACCCGGCAGAACTCTTCTCCCGGCTGGGGGACGCTTCCCAGGCCGAGAATCTCAACAGGCATGCTGGGGCCTACGGCATCCACGCTCTTCCCCTTGTCGTCCAGCATCGCCCGAACCCGTCCCCAGGAGCTTTCGGTAAGAACGATATCCCCCCGCATGAGGGTTCCTTCCTGAATGATTATTGTCGCCACGGGGCCTTTTCCCTTATCAAGTTCGGCCTCGATAACATATCCTCGGGGTTCTATGGTGGGATCTGCCTTGAGTTCTCCCATCTCTGCTACGAGAGAGATCATTTCGAGAAGCTGATCTACTCCGGCACCGGTTTTGGCAGAAACATCCACCATGATGGTCTCCCCACCCCACTCCTCAGGGATGAGGCCGTACTCCGATAGCTGCTGGCGTACTCGATCGGGACGAGCCTCGGGCTTGTCCATTTTGTTCACCGCCACGATGATGGGGACATTCGCCGCCTTAGCGTGGTTGATGGCCTCCAGCGTTTGAGGCATGAGGCCATCATCCGCCGCCACCACAAGTACCGCAATATCCGTTACCCTGGCTCCCCGTGCACGCATAGCGGTAAAGGCCTCGTGCCCCGGAGTATCAAGAAAGACTATTTTACCTCCGTTATGCTCCATGCAGGAAGCTCCGATATGCTGGGTAATACCCCCCGCCTCTCCGGCAGTAACGTTGGTCTTCCGGATATAGTCGAGAAGAGTGGTCTTTCCGTGATCCACATGCCCCATAACGGTGACAATGGGAGATCGGGGCTGCAAATTGCTGCCGTGAAAAACCTTTCTTACAGGTTCCGGTGCGCTCTCCGTCTTCTTTGAAACGGTCTTTTCGGGAGTTGCCCACACAAGAAGGGCTCCGAAGCCGTCTCCAAGAATTTCGAGGATGGTGTCATCCGCAGGAGCGTTGGCCGGAACCATCATGCCACGGTTCACAAGCGCGAGCACCGCATCCGCCGCAGAGATGTTCAGGATATCCGCCACCTGGGAGATAGAGGCTCCCTGAGGGATTTCACAGAGGATCTCCTCCGCCCCCTCTTCCGGGTCCTCCTTCTTGGATTTTTTCTCCGCAGAAGGTGTCTGCTCAGCTCCTTCCGGTTTCTCTCCGGAAAAAAGCTTTTCCACCTCCTGAGCCACCTCCATATCGATGGAACTCATATGCGAACTTACCTCTACGCCCCGCTCTTCAAGAACGGTCAAAAGCTCTTTTGTGGAGAGTCCCAAAAGCTTTGCCAGTTCATACACTCGAATTTTATTCGTCAATGCCCTCGCCCCCTAACAATCTATATATCTCCTGCGCAAGGCCATGGTTTTGTGGTAAAGCCACGATCTGCGTCGTTTCCAGTCCTATGGATGTAAAAAGCTCTCCCCGATCTTCCGGGGCTGTTACAAGAACCCCTTCTCCCCGTTCTACCCGCGCCTTTACAAAGCGGAGCACCCCCGAAGAGCAGTCTCGTGCAGCGATAAAAAGAAAACCTTTCTTCCCCCGTGCCCTCTGACGTATCGAATCCTGCCCCACCAGAAGCACTCCACTCCGCCGGGCAAGGGAGAGAAGAGAGAGAATTTTCTTCCAGCTAGGAGAGAGGTCTCCCCTCTGGATTTCCCTCGTCGGCTCAGTCACAAGAATCCTCCGAGCCAGCTTCTCGCGGGGGAAAGCGCTGTAGAAGCTCATCATATAACCCCGGCTCCACTTCAGATCGAAGAGCCCTGGAGAGAGCTTTTTTTTTCTTCGCTCTAAGAATACAGGATGGATCCTCACAAAGATAGGCCCCCCGGCCGGGCATCTTTCCCGTAGGATCATACCGCACCTCTCCCTCGGGGGAGCGGACGATACGGCACATGCTCTTTCGAGGATTTTCCTCTCCGCAACCCACACATGTTCTCGGTCTCTTCCGCTTCTCCATCAAAGAACCTCGTTATTCCTCCCAGAGATCCTTGGGATCTCCGTGGACAATGTCGCTGAAAAGATCATGTAGAGTGGGCATGCGCTCGGGTTCAAGAACCTTGATGTCTATTTTCCACCCCGTAAGTCGCGCTGCAAGACGCACATTCTGCCCCGCCTTACCAATAGCGAGAGAGAGCTGATCCGGCCGAACGTAAACATTTACCGCCCGATCTTCCTCAAGAAGAGGCTCCACCCGCATAATTTTGGCGGGAGAGAGAGCGTTGCGGATGAACTGTAGGGGATCGGCACTCCATATGATGACATCCATGCGCTCTCCGTGAAGCTCGGAACTGATCGATTTTATCCGGGTTCCCTTGGCTCCGACACAGGCTCCCACAGGGTCCACATTACCATCGAAGGAGAGCACCGCAACCTTGGATCGCGTTCCCGCCTCCCTTACAATGCCTTTGATTTCGATGGTTCCCTCTTGAATTTCCGGAACTTCCAGCTCCAGAAGCTTGCGCAGAAGCCCCGGATGCGTCCGGGAGACGACAATACGGGGTCCCCGGGTTGTTTTCCGTACGTCCAGAAGATAGAACTTGAGTCGATCTCCCAGGCGGTAGATCTCTCCTGGGATGCGCTCCTCCCGGGGGAGGATAGCCTCGGTTCGATCATTCAGGCGAGCGAAAACGTGATCCCCTTCGGATTTAAAGATAATTCCGTTTACAAGATCTCCGACCCGATCCGCAAATTCATCGAAAATGATCTGCCGTTCTGCATCCTTAAGACGCTGGATGATGACCTGTCGAGCAGTTTGAGCGGCAATCCGGCCAAACCCGTTAGGGCTGATTTCGATTCTCTCCTCTAAAGGAGAGGTCTTCCCCTCTTCCGCCTCTCCTTCAGAGGAGACTACTTCGTAAAGCCTGATCTCCCCGTTTTCCAGATCCATCTCCACCTGCACATTAGCATTGCCATCGTAATTCTTTTTATACGCAGATACCAGGGCGGCCTCCAGGCTGGAAATAATGACAGAAACGGGAAGTCCTTTCTCCTCTTCTATCTGATGTAGCGCCCGCATAAAATCTTTTCCTAACTGCATGAACTCCAGTCCCTCCTCAAAAGCGGCGCGCCCTAGGGTTTGCGCTTTTTTTTCTTTTTCTTCTTTGGTGCGTCAGATTTAGGTTTATGGGCATGCTGTTTTACTTCAAACTCAAATACGAGATGCCCCTTTTCGATACTTTCAAACGAGAATATACGAGGTTCTTCCTGACCTTCTACGAGAAGAGAGAGACTCTCCTCCTCTACACTCTGAAGAATTCCCTCCAGGCTTCCCTCTTCCTTCAGAACGAGGTGCACTTTCTTTCCAAGAAAGCGAACATAGTCCTGAAGAGTGAAGAGCGGACGCTCCACTCCGGGAGAACTTACTTCGAGAAAGTAGTTTGTAAGGTTCTCTCCAAAAGAGCCTTCCTCCATTGTGTCTATCATGAGGTTCACCTTGCGGGAGACAGTCTCGCAATCTTTTATAGTGATGCCCCCCAGAGAATCTATGAAAATCCGGAACACTGTCCGGTCATTTTCTTTCGTCTGCTGGATTCCCACACACTCGTAACCGAGATCCTCTACTATACGTACAATCTCTTCCCGAGGAAACGATCCCTTCGGACGGGACGTCTGCATATCCACCCCTCCAATGAAAAAACGAAGAGTGGGGGCTCCCCCACTCTTCCCAAAATTCCCCCCGCAAGCACTGAAACAAAGGGAATATATCATAAAAGGAAAAGACCTACAAGCTGTCTTCCTCAATAAACTGATCCCACCACTCCGCATCCCGGGTTCCTTCAAGGCTCCAGACAAAAGGATCTTCCAGAATTTCCACGTTTACCGTGGTTCCAAGGATATCCTCTTCGAGCACAGGAAGATGCTGAACCCCCATCCATACCATTTTCTTGTACGGTGCCGTATAACGGTATTCCCGGGCTTCCATGGAAATCCCTCCCTGAAAAACGAAGTGCTGTGAAGAACCTCTCAACTTTCCAGGATCTATCTCCAGCGTTTCCCATTATTATTATACTACATCCTGAGAATTCTTCATCTATTTTCAGAATTTCTATACCTTCAGGATCTCATTACCTTCAGGATTCTACCCGGTAGTTCGGAGCTTCTTTAGTGACGGTAACATCATGAGGATGGCTCTCCTTCATTGAGGCTGCGGTAACCTTTACAAAACACCCTTTTTCCTGAAGCTCCCGGATGTTAGCAGCCCCCACATACCCCATACCGGAGCGCAACCCCCCCACAAGCTGGTAGGCGATTGCATTGAGAGGTCCCTTGTAAGGGACCATCCCTTCGATCCCCTCAGGAACAAGCTTCTCTTCCCGAGCACCCTCCTGGAAATAACGGTCTTTGCTGCACCCATCCTTCATCGCTCCCAAGGAGCCCATTCCTCGATAGCTCTTAAAGGAGCGCCCTCGGTAGATCACCACTTCTCCGGGGCTTTCATCGGTTCCCGCAAAGAGGGATCCCACCATAACGGTATCGGCCCCGGCAGCAATGGCTTTCACAATATCCCCTGAGAAACGAACGCCACCGTCTGCTACTATGGTGCGCCCCTTTTCGTGAGCCGCGCGGGAAGCCTGGATTACCGCCGCCACCTGGGGGACTCCGATCCCTGCCACAATCCTGGTAGTACAGATAGATCCGGGGCCCACTCCCACCTTCACAGCATCTGCCCCCGCATCAATAAGGGCCTCTGTAGCTTCTGCGGTAGCAACATTTCCCGCCAGAATCTGAAGGTCCTTGTAGCGGCTCCGAATCTCACGAACCCGATCAAGCACTGAGCGAGCATGTCCGTGGGCAGTATCGATTACCAGAAGATCCACCCCGGAATGCACCAGAAGCTCTGCCCTCTCCAGGGCATCCTGCCCAACGCCAATAGCAGCACCTACCCGAAGACGCCCCCGTTCATCCTTACAGGCGCCGGGGAAATCCTTAGCCTTCTGAATATCCTTAATGGTGATGAGCCCCTTGAGGCAGCCGTGAGCATCGACGATGGGGAGCTTTTCGACCTTGTACTTCATGAGAATCGATTTGGCATCCTCCAGGGTAGTTCCCTCGGGGGCGATGATGAGAGAATCTTTTGTCATGACTCCCGATATCGGCTGTTCATAATTCGTAACAAAGCGCAAATCCCGGTTCGTAATAATCCCCACAAGACGCATGCCCTTATCCACGATCGGAACTCCCGAAATGTGGTAGTGCTCCATCAGGTCCACCGCCTCGCGAACCTGATTTTCCGGAGAGAGATAGAAGGGATCTACGATAACTCCGGACTCGGAACGTTTCACCTTGTCTACCTCTCCTGCCTGCCGCTCCGGAGACATGTTTCGGTGGACAATGCCAATTCCCCCCTCTCTTGCAAGACCGATGGCAAGACGACTTTCAGTAACCGTATCCATGGCGGCGCTGCAGAGAGGAATGCGAAGGCTGATCTCTGGAGTGATTTTCCAGGACACATCCACATCCGCAGGAACCACCTCACTGTAACCGGGGACAAGAAGCACGTCATCAAACGTAAAACCTTCGTAGGGTGCAAATTTTTCAAGCATAATCAAAGCCTCACTTTTCACCTTCCAGGGCTCTCCAGAACCCTGTTCTCCTCCTATGGAACAGACCTTTTCTCGCGCTTTTTTGCTTCGTCCAGATGCAAAGTTACAAAAAAAGCCCCTTACCCAAAAAACCGCAAGGGGCTGCGTCATGGATGACACGAAGGAACACTCTGAAGCCTACGTCTTTTATAAGGAAATATTAGAGAGCTTCCGAAAAAAGGTTCTTTCTAAAACTGCCTTCGTTCAAGGGTAGCCACGGCATAACACTCCATACACTCCCCTCGCCCTACGCTACCGCAGAACTCCCCGGATTTCATCTTAAGATTGCAGCGGTTCTCTTCTCCAGGGAAGAGGGCCGCTCCAAGAGAGGAGAGGATTTCCTGACGGTATGAATTCAGACGAGGATACTGCGCATGAAGCGTTATGTCTACCCAGGAGATGCTCCATCTTTCTTCAAGGAGTCGGCGAAGCACCTCCTCCAAGAGAAGAAGGCTACGAATATTTTTGTACCGTTCCTGAGAGGCGGGAAAGAGATTTCCCAGATCCGGAAGGCCCGCCGCTCCCAAAAGAGCGTCGCACACCGCATGGGTGATGAGGTCCGCATCAGAGTGCCCTTGGAGCCCGAGAGGAGAAGGGATGCAAACTCCCCCAAGAACAAGAGCCCTTCCCGGAACAAGAGGATGTACGTCAAAACCGTGTCCTGTCCGCATTTCTTTACACCCCTCCAAAAGGGCTCCGGCCATCTCCAGATCCTCTGGATAGGTTACTTTGAAGTTCCGAGGATCTCCCGCAACAAAAGAGAGTCTTTTTCCTGCACTTCTCCAAAGTTCTCCTTCATCGAAGCGAGGAGAGGCCTTTTCGAGAAGCTCACGCAGATCCTTCACCGGGAAGCCCTGGGGAGTCTGGGTACGCCGAAGAAGGGTGCGATCCACACAGGCGCAGACATCCCCCGTTTCGGGATTCACCTCTTTCAGTGCATCCGAGCAGGGGAGAAGAGGGACTACTCCCAAAGGCTCAGGCGAGCCATCTACCTTTGCCATAACCCGAAGGCAGAGATCCTCCGAGAGAAAGGGGCGTGCGCCGTCGTGGATGAGCACGTATTCTCCTTGAGCAGCCGCCACCCCCCGACGCACCGAGTCGGTTCTTTCGGCTCCTCCCGATACGACGGTACACTCCAGCAAAGGCTCATGAAGAGCTGCCTGCACAGATTCTACGCTCTCTTCCGGAACTACCAGAACAAGGTCACAGAGATCCCCCCGGTTCCGGAGTCTGGACGCAACCTCTATGCTCCAGAGCCATAGCGGTTTTCCCTGAAGAAGTCGGAACTGTTTGGGTTCTCCTCCCATGCGGCGCCCTCGCCCACCCGCCACAAGGACAAAACTCCAGGAATTCCTACTCATCGTGACGAAGGCGGCCAAAAATCATTCTCCCGGCAGAAGTCTGCAGCATGGAGGTTACCACAACGTCCACCCGCTTATTAACATGCTGAGCACCATCTTCTACGACAATCATGGTGCCGTCATCAAGATACCCCACCCCCTGGTGGCTCTCCTTCCCTTCTCGGATAATGTCCACCGTTACCGTCTCGCCGGGAAGAAGCATTGGCTTCAGGGCATTAGCGAGATCGTTCACGTTAAGCACCCTGATACCTTGAATCTGAGCTATCTTGTTGAGATTATAGTCCGTAGTAATGATCTTGGCATCCAGCTCCTTGGCCAGAGCCACAAGCCCCAGATCTACAGATTCCGCATCAAGATCTCCCAGGGTTGTCTCCAGCATATCCATGGGGAAATCCGGAATTTTCTGGAGTTCGTTGATCACGTCCAATCCTTTGCGACCTCGCCCTCGACGCACGGGGTCCGCAGAATCGGCAACCCCCTGAAGCTCCACGAGAATAAACCGCGGAAGAAGTACGACCCCATCCAGAAAACCAGCCCGGGCAATGTCAAGAACACGTCCGTCAATAATAACGCTGGTATCAAGAATCTTCACTACCGAAATATCCTGAAAGGAGAGATTGCTCTGGAAGGAGCGCGAAAGGGGCTCACCGTTACGTTTTGTTTTTCGGGGAAGCTTTCCCTTCCAGAATCCTCCCAAAGAACTCGCCATGGAGATAACGTCCTCCCGACGCTTGAAGAAAACCCAGGTAAAAAGATATCCCAGAGAAATGTTCAACAGAACCGCCACGTAAGTTCCCACAGCGGGAAAGTCTGTAAAGGGAAGGGCAAGAAGATTCGCCACGATGAGTCCAATAACAAGTCCTATAATGCCTACAGAAATATCAAGCCAACTCACGTTTTGTAAATATTTTTCGAACAAAAGCCCCCCCTGAGAAAGACTTCTGATGAAAAGAGGGGTAAGCAACATCCCCACCACAGCGAAAAAGAGAATAAAAGTTCCCGTAAGGGTCAGAGAAGGGAGCAATGTCCTGGCGGGCCACCATCCAAGGTCCTGGATGTAATTAGAAATTTGCCACCCCGCAAGCCCACCTAGGAACATCATGGTAATTCTTAATCCTCGAGAAAGCATGTGTCCCAATCCTTGATCATCCACACATATTCACCTCCATTTCTAATGGGGCAACTGAAGAGGCTCCGTTTTTTGTCCTCTCTATCCCCCCGATTTTGACGCTTCGCTGAGCAAACCTCTTCGCACACTGCAAACAGAGAGAGCCTTGCCTTGTGGAACAATACGAACAGTACGATAAAAAAGGACACCGCAAGGGCAGGAGCATCAGACGTTTTCCTGCATATCCCTCCGGGATTCCAACGCCGCATGAAGGGTTATTCTATCCGCATACCCTATGCTGCCTCCCACAGGAAGACCATAGGAAAGCCTTGTTATTCTAGGGCAACAGTGTCGGCTACGCAGATATTCGCACACTCTATAGCTTGTAAGCTCTCCCTCGACTCTCGGATTTGTAGCCAGTATCACCTCCTCTATGGTGTTTTCTTCCTGAAGCCGTCGCACAAGCTTTACCAGGGAGCTTTCGGGGATGCTTCTGTCTTCCAAAGGAGATTCATACCCCCCCAGAACGTGGTACACCCCCCGGTACGCTCCGGATTCCTCAAGACAGAGCATATCCTCTGCAGATTCTACGATGCAGAGAAGAGACCTTTCCCGAAAGGGATCCATACATACCGGGCAGAGATCTTCTTCGGCCAGGCCGTTACAACGCTTGCAAAAACGAAGATCCCTCCGGAGTGCTAGAAGCACCTCCGCAAGGCTTCGAGAAAAAGCCTCGGGCTGCTGCAGAAGATGAAAGGCCATGCGACGACCGCTCTTTTCTCCGATGCCGGGAAACTGCGAAAAAAGCTGCACCGCCCTTTCGATAAGAGGAGGAATTGCCAAATCTCTCTCCTAAAAGAGCCCGGGGAGGTTCATCCCCCCGGTGATCTGAGCCATCCTCTGCTCTGAAAGTTCCCGGCTTTTTCTCATAGCCTCTCCGATGGCGGCAAGTACCAAATCCTCAAGCATTTCTACATCCTGAGGGTCCACAACCTCGGGAGAGATAGAGATTCCCGTCACCTCTCCCTGACCGTTGGCTTTGGCAGTAACCATGCCTCCTCCGGCAGAACCCTCCACCACTTCTGCAGCAAGTTCTTCCTGCATTCTCGCCATCTGAGCCTGCATCTTCTGGGCCTGTTTCAGCATTTTTTCCATCTTCATCGCTTTTCTAACACTCCTTAATAAATAAATATAAGAACGTCTGCTCCATCTACAGCACCTCCGCGGAGACTCCTTCAGTGGTGATAGGGATGCCCCGAGACAATGGTATAGGCCCGGTAGATCTGTTCAAGTAAAAGCACAAGAGCCAACTCGTGAGGGAGTGTCATATCCGAGAGACGTAAGGTAAGGTCTGCCCGGGCACGCACCTCCTGGCTCACTCCGTAGGCACCTCCTACAACGAAAACCACTTTTCCTCTGGCAGAGCCGAGAAGCGTCATAACCTTTTGGGAAAAACCCCGGCTTCCCAGGGAGGTTCCCTTTTCATCCAAGAGTACCACGCTATCCCCAGAATTTATAGAGCCAAGTATAGATTTTCCTTCCCGATCCGCACTTTGAACGGGATTTCCTTTGGCGGGAGGTACACACTCAAGCCCCAGAGAGGCATACCCCCGAAGACGCAGAAGATACTCTTCGCAGGCCTCTCGTGCCCAGCTTTTTTTAGGTTTTCCCACCGCAAGGACCAGAATCTTCATTAAGACCTGGGCTTTTCAGTTTTTTTCTTTCCCCGAACCACCCGTTTACGCACCTGCCGTTCCTGGCGTTCCCGCTCCTGAAGTCCGTCCTGGATCCGGAGGATATCCTGGTGCATGCCGGGGAGGATGTTATGCTCCAGATTGCCCGCCTTGCGGCGGATCTTCTGAAGCTCCCTATTCAGGATGTTCAGTCGCGTAAGAATATTGATGTATTCCCACAGAAATTCCGCCATCCGCCGCATACCATCCATAAGATCATCCACAAAAAACGATGAGAGAGCAGGATCGTACTTCTGCCGGTGTAGCACCTCCCAGGCCTCTTCTCCCTCAGGGTAGAACTGGGGAAAGGCGCATCCCATGATGGATTCCTTCTCCTCTCGAACGGCCAGTGTAGGGCTGTTGCTACGGAGAAGATCCAGAGAGAAGGCACCCTCGAAGAGCCGAAGTTGGGTATAGGCCACTTCAAGGGCCTGGCTCTCCTCCTCGAAGCGATGGCGAAGCTCTTCGAAACGGCGGCGATCTTCCTCAATGGTCCGGATAAGGGCATCTCGTTTTTTTTCGAGAAGATGCAGCCCCCGGCGTACCGACGTGGACTGTCGTCGCAGCAGAAGAAGCTGTTCACGGGTAATCGGAAGAGGCACCGCTACATCTCCCGTTCCTTATGCATGCGCTCCACCACGTCCCGGGGGAGACGGTAGATCTCTTCTTTTGGGAGCACCCCCAGAAGATGCCAGGCACGCTGCACCGTTTCCTCCAAAGTACGCCGACCCTCCTGATGCACCAGAGACTCCTCGAAGATCTTGCCGAAGCGGAGATAACGCTTCTCCAGAGGGGAGAGGGCATCGTCTCCAATGACGATCCGCAGCTGTTCCAGCTCCCGAGCCCGGGCGTAGGAGGCATAGATCTGATCTGCCAGGGCGCGGTGCTCCGGAAAGGTCTTCTCCTTGCCTATACCCTTGTTCATCAGTCGGCTCAAGCTGGGGAGGATGTCTACCGGGGGATAGGTTCCCTTACGCTGCAGCGCTCGACCCAAAACAATCTGCCCTTCCGTGATGTACCCCGTAAGATCCACCACGGGGTGGGTCATGTCGTCATCGGGCATGGAGACCATGGGGATCTGGGTGATACTTCCGGAGGAGTTTTTCACGCATCCTGCACGTTCGTAGATGGTGGAGAGGTCGGAGTACATGTACCCGGGATAGCCACGGCGTCCGGGGATCTCCTCCCGGGCAGCCCCGATCTCGCGCAGAGCCTCGCAGTAGTGCAGCATATCCGTAAGTACCACCAGCACGTGATACCCCATCTGATACGCAAAGTATTCCGCCACAGTGAGAGCCATCCGGGGAGTGAGGAGTCGCTCCGCCGCAGAGTCGCTGGCGAGGTTCATGAAAAAAACTCCTTTGCTGAGGGCACCATTTTTACGGAAGGCATCCAGAAAGAAGTTCGCCTCCCGCCGAGTAATCCCCATAGCAGCAAAGACAACCAGAAAAGGCTGGTTCGTGCCGGGCACCCGTGAATAGGATACGATCTGCGCCGCCAGCTCGTTGGAGGGGAGCCCGGCTCCGGTAAAGATGGGGAGCTTCTGCCCCAGCACCAGGGAGTTGGTGAGGTCTATGGTGGAGATCCCCGTTTCAATAAAGGCATGGGGACTTCGGCGGCGTTCCGGATTGAGGGGCTGCCCCGTTACTTCAAGATAATCCGAGGCAAAGGGGAGAGGTTCTCCTGTGAGCATCTCCCCCCGACCATTGAGCACCTTGCCGATGAGAGACTTCCCCACGGGAACCCGTACCACATCCTGCTCCAGCCAGATGGTTGTATGCGCCTCTCCCAGCCCCAGGGTGCCGTCAAAAACCTGGATAATCACCAGATCTTCCTGAATCTGGAGCACCTGCCCTGTGCGGCACCCCTCGGGAGTTTCAATGGTTACAAGCTCCCCATAGGCCACGTCTCGTACATGGTCCACGAAGACGAGAGGGCCCGCAATCCCCCGGATGGAGCGATATCCTCGCCGATAGAGGGGTTTTGAAGTCTTAAGCACGGACTATCGCCTCCTTCAGGGATTCAAGATCCGAGGAAAAGTGCGCCAGCCAAACCTGAACATCCTTCTCCAGAGACTCCTCTGACATGGAGCGCAGATCAAGAAGTTCTCGGCGCAGAGAGGTTACAGGAAGATTCTCGAAGAAAAAGCCCTCGTCCAGATAGGCCTTTCCTCGTTCGTAAAGCCCCTGAAAGAGTTCCAGCATCTGCCGCTGCCGAAAGAGGGAGGAATAGGCATCCTGATCATCGAAGGCGTTCTGTTGCAGAAAGACCACCCGAACAAGATGGGCGATTTCGAGAATCCATTTGTCTTCTTCTCCCAAACCATCCCTGCCGAGAAGCTGCACGAGATCCGAAAGCTCCTTCTCCTTGGCAAGAAGATCCTGCATGAACTGCACTCTCTCCTTCCAGGTATCACCGAAGCGCTCATAAAAGTAGCGTCCCAAACCTTCCGCATAGAGGGAGTAGCTGGTGCGCCAGTTAATGGAGGGAAAGTGGCGCTCCTGGGCGAGCTTTTTATCCAGAGCCCAGAAGGCCCCCGCCATGCGAAGACTCGCCTGAGTGACGGGCTCAGAAAAATCTCCCCCCGCAGGGGAGACCGCATTTACCACCGAGACCGACCCGATTCTCTCATCGCTCTCCCCTCCGAGAAGGCGGGCCTTCCCCGCCCGCTCGAAAAAGGCCGCCAGTCGGGCCCCAAGATAGGCGGGGTATCCCTCTTCTCCGGGCATCTCCTCAAGACGACCGCTAATCTCTCGCAACGCCTCGGCCCACCGGGAGGTAGAATCCGCCATGAGAGCCACGGAGTAGCCCATGTCCCGAAAGTACTCCGCCGCAGTGATCCCCACGTAGATGCTCGCTTCCCGGGCCGCCACGGGCATGTTGGAGGTGTTGGCGATGAGCATCACCCGCTCCATGAGAGGGGTGCCGTACCGGGGATCCCGAAGCTCTGGGAACTCTTCGAGAACTTCGGTCATCTCGTTTCCCCGCTCCCCGCAACCGATGTAGATGATCACATCCGCATCACACCACTTGGCCAGAGACTGTTGGGTCACGGTCTTTCCGGTGCCAAAACCTCCGGGGATAATGGCGGCCCCCCCCTTCGCCATGGGGAAGAGCGAGTCCAGAACCCGCTGCCCCGTGAGAAGAGGCTCATCCAGGGGGAGCATGGCCTTCACCGGCCGGGGGGTCCGGATATTCCAGCTCTGCTTCATCTGGAGGATCTCTCCGGAGGAGAGACGCCCCAAGGGATCCCCCACCCGGTAGGATCCCTGAGAAAGTATTTCTTCCAGTTCTCCCCCCTCAAAATTTGGAGGTACCATGAGGCGGTGTTCAAACCGGGCTCCCTCGCGAACAACACCGAAGATATCCCCCTTGCGAAGGATCTGCCCTGGCTCAGCCTGGGGAGTAAACTCCCAGAATCTCTCTTCATCAAGGGAGGGCAAAGCCACCCCCCGAGGGAGAAAGAGTTCCTCTTCTGGAAATCTATCCAGAGGCCTTCCGATGCCGTCGAAGACCCCTCCAAGAAGCCCTGGACCGAGATCCACCGAGAGGAGTTTTCCGGAATAGGCCACATGTTCCCCCACCGAAAGCCCCGTAGTATCTTCGTATACCTGAATATCCGCCCCTTTACCACGGAGGCGGACCACCTCTCCCATGAGGTGAAGATCCCCTACCCGCACTACTTCGTACATGCGCACCTCGGGAGATGCCTCCGCCTGAATAACGGGGCCCGCAATTCCCAGGATTCGAGAGCCGATTGTTCCCTGGTCCATAGAATTCTTCCTCATCTAGGCAATGTTCCGCATGTTAGGAAAGGGAATCCATACGGGCCTTGCCAGGTGCTGTACCTGTTGTCGATAGTACTGAGGCACCTGTTCAAACCAATCCGGTTCGTAGAGTACAAAGGCCACATTCTCCTGTACCAACTCCTCCCAGACTTCCCCCAGAGACCGGGGGTTTTCACAGATACAGGGAGCAAAACCCACAAGAGACCAAAGATCCACAAAAATCTTACGTCCCAAAACCACTCCCGTTTTTTTCATAGTCCTCAATCCTGTTTTTGTCTATGCAGGCAACGTCAGAAAAGCAAAAGACGGGGCCGTATTTTTTCTTCAGGATAATTCAGAGCCAACCCCGTGACGATATAGTTAAGGTTATCCCACTCCGCCACCTGCCGGGCCACATATCCCATGGCGACTTCGATTCCCAGGGGATTTTTGCGCAGAAACGAGGCTTGCCATCGAAGAAAGCTCCTGTTTAAAGCCTGCTGGAACATATTAGGGGTCTCCTCATGAATCTGCCGTACCATTCCCATCCAGGGAGTTCCTCGAACCGCCTCCAAAACGGAACGGCACTGGGCGAGATGCTCCTCCCCGATGAGCCCTCCTCCGAGGTAATCTGCCTCGTCGGAGAGTTCTGCCCGGGAGAAACCGTGCTCCTTCCGGAGCCATACGCCAAGATTGAGAAGGTCCACCAGCATGCGAAGATAGGTCTCTATAAGATCTCCATTCGATGAGGGACAGGAGGCAAGAAGATCAAAGAGGTAGTTCTTATACTCCAGAAGATAGCCCCGCTCGACCTTCCAGTATTCCAAACCACGCAAGAGATTCAGCGCCGCATTTCCCAAAGCCTTTCCCAGAGGATTGCGGATATCGTGACTCCGCTCGGAAAGCTCCTGAAGGCTCTGCGACTTCCAGAGAAGGGAAATCACATGAAGCGGAATCATGCCGTAACTGTGCCAGAGAGGTTCTCCGTAGGTACGGTCGCTTCCGGGGAGGAAAGAACGAAGAAGTACCCGCATATTGTGCAGATCTCCCCGGGCAAGGAGAATGCTGACCAGATCCCGGGTCTCTCCATCGGCAGCCTTACGCATCCGAAGAAGCTCATTCCCCATGCCGACAGCGAGAGCCACTTCAATACGCTGCAACGCATTGCGCTCTCTTGAGACAAGTTCGTTTCGATAGACTCCTCCATACTTGCTCTCAAGAAGATACGCCTCCATCCCCTCCAGCCCTCGGCGAAGAAGAATGTCGTATTCTTCCTCTTCAAGAAAGTAGGAAAGCCGGGAACGGAGAAGAGCGTTAAGATATCCGTAGTTCTCGTACCGTCCGAAGAACCTGGTCAAAAAGTTCTTCCATGGTACTCCCAATCTCTTTCGCAAGCCGATTCCTCACCTTGTTCCATCGCGTAGAAAGCCGGTTGTCCACCACCTGAGTCCCTGTGGCTTCATCTACAAGCACGCACCCTCCCCAGAACTCCTGGTCTTTTTCAAAAAAGGCACATCGTGCCACCCGGGGATGGTTTCTAATCTCTTCGGGAACCTCGGAGGAACAGGAGAGGACAACGAGATCTTCTCCAAAAAGCTCCAGAGCCTCCTGGAAAAGCCTCTTCTCTGTAGCCTGAAGCACTCCGTTTTCTTTCAGCGAAGCTACACGGAGCTGGATCTCCTGCCGGACCTCTTCGGAGAGTTCCTGCCCAAGGGAGTAGAGATACTCCGTAAGCTCGTAAAGAACCTTGCCCCGAATCGCATCCTTTCGAAGTTGCAAAGCCTCTTCTTGGAGAAGGCGCATCCGGGACACCTTATTTTCAACTTCAAGACGGCGCTGGGCGATGGCATCCCCGAGGGAGTCCTCGATCTTTTTCGCCTCTTCCTGATAACGACGGGCATACTCCTCCCGAAGAGCCTCCTTGAATGCCTCCAGGGGTGAAGAGAGGACCACGCCGCTCTCTCCCCTAGGCAAAACGCAGTATAAGCATGATGGCTACGACGAAACCAAGGATAACCATGGTCTCCGGAATAGCCTCCAGAATAATCATGGTTCCTGCAGTTTCAGGTTTCTCTGCCACCGTGCCGGCTCCGGCACTTCCGATTTTAGCCTGAGCATACGCAGTAGCAATGGCGGGTATTCCCACTGCTAGAGCTGCAGCCAGAGCAATTAATGCTTTTTCCACGAAGCACTCCTCCTTTTTGCAAAAGGAACATAGGGTTTTCCCTGTCCCGTATAAAACTTCCCCAGAAATTCCACGTAGTGAAGCCGGGCGGCATGAAGCCCTGAACCGGCAAAGGCAAGGACAATGTTGAGCAGATGCAGCAGTACTGCAAGAAGAATGCCAAACACTGAAACCCCCAGAACATCGACAAAGGTAGAGGCAACCATGGCGAGGATCGCCGAGGAGAGTCCGATGGCGGCAATACGGACATAGCTGAGGATATTCCCAATGGCGCTAAGGGTTTCGATCATCCCCCCCAGACCGCCTCCGAAAACAACACAGACAAGCCCTGCCACAAGAACCGCTCCTCCCGCGTGCGGAGGCAGTATTTCGAAAAGCCACGCTCCCAGTAGAAGAAGACCCAGAATAATACCGAGCATCCCCAAACGTTCCATCCAGAGATGGTGATTTTTATGTTTGATCCCTTCAAAAACCCCGAGAAGGAGCCCCAGCCCCACATGAGCTAATCCAAGGGTAACCGAGAAAACCATCACAGGGAGCACCACATGGGAACGTTCAAGCCAGAGAGGGTGCATGTTAAACAGTCGAAGCCCCACATCCCCGAAGAACTCCCCGTAGGCAAACCCCCAGAGGATACTCCAGAAGGCGAGGTGGAAGAAGATCATCCCCACCATACGAAAGATTTCGGACTTTTGAGAGCGGTAAAGGAAAAACCCGATTACCCCGATCAAAAGGCCGTACCCCGCATCTCCCACCATACACCCCGAAAAGAGGGGAAAGAAGATACCGATCATGATGGTGGGATCCATGCCAGTATAGGTGGGTAGAGAGAGAAGTTTAAGAAAGAGGTGGAAAGGATCGAAAATCTTTGGATTTTTGAGCGATGTGGGAACCTGAGCAAGCTCTCCTCCCAAAGGCTTTCGCCACTCCACAAAAACCTGAGACTGGAAACGTTCGCCAAGCTCCTTTTCCACTGCTTCCGCACGATCTTGAGGAACCCATCCGAAGAGGGAGAACATCTCCCCCTGAGAGAGGGTTTTGTTCTCCACCTGAAGCGCCTCCATCCGGTCCTCAATAAGCATAAGCATGGCTCCGAGCTTGGGGCCCCAGGCGTTCCGTGTTCTCTCCAGCTCTGCATCAATCTCTTTGAGCCTTTTGGGAACCCAATGCAGCCCGGACTCAATCGCCGCCGCAGAATCGTGATGTGTAAACTTGGTAAACGCAGGAGGAGGACGCCAGGCCACTACGTTTTCCTCCTCGAAAAGTTTTTCCAGAGCATCCTGGGCGAGAGGAGGAACGCTGAAAGAGACCAGTAAATCATCGTGCCCCGTCTTAACGCTGTGATAACGCAGCGAGACCCGTTCCTTTACAGGGGTGAACTTGCGCAGCACGCCCCGAACTTCCTGCAGCATCCTCGCATAACTCCCCCCCGGAACCCACCAGAGAGAGACCCGGTTTCCCCGTCTCTGTTCCTCCTCAAAGAAGGAGGAAAAATGCACCACATCGCGGTGGGAGCTGCGGAGAATACGGAGGGTTTCCTGTAGCGATTTTTTTTCATGAGCAAGTCCCTGAAGCCGCTCTCTAAAGGCATCCAGGCTCTCCTCAATATCCTGAAGAACTTTACTGTCAAAAGAGGATATCCACTGCTGGGCCCATTGAAGGCGTTCCTCAGAGACAGTATTCCAATCAGACCACTCAAGAACATCCACCATTCCCTGAAGAGTAGCACTCAGGAACTTGAGACGCTTGAGATTGGAGATGGTTTCCCCG
>Ga0334890_1000672_pt1 | contig 57617 bp, 47 predicted proteins | sample GraSluR1_MG_3_FD_207220 | JGI IMG/M metagenome (GOLD analysis project Ga0334890, IMG submission 207220) | Sludge microbial communities from methane-producing bioreactor in Wageningen University, Netherlands - Granular Sludge_31_08-R1 | ecosystem: Engineered > Bioreactor > Anaerobic >... | reverse complement strand
ATAAATTCAGAGTATCGGCGATAGCCCTTTTTCACTTTGAGTATAGGCCATACCGCAATTTTTCCGACAACTTTCTCAGTCTTGACGCTATCAAGATTCGAGGGTAGAATAGGCTTCGCCTTTCGGGGCATCGTTTGCGCCTGTAGCTCAGCGGATAGAGTATCGGCCTCCGGAGCCGAGGGTCTGGCGTTCGAATCGCCACAGGCGCGCCATAGAAATACCGAAGCCGGGAAATTTCTCCCGGCTTTTTTCGTAGCGGATGTCCCGGATCATTCCAGTTCTTCTTGAAAGGAAGCGAAAAACCCGTCATGCCGAAGGTTCTCCTGTCCGAAATACTCTCCAGCGACGAAAAAAAGAAGCGATATTCCCTTCTCCTCGCCGGAAGCGCCTTCCGCCCCGCAGGAGGAGGACAGCCGGGTGACCGCGGAGAAGTGAGGGGAGAGAACTTCCTCTTCCGGGTTACGGAGTGTGAAAAGCACGATGAAGGGGTCGCCGTCTTCGGAACGCTCTCAGGCGGAACGATCGAACCCGGAACGGAAGTCGAGGAGCGGATCGATCTGAACGTCCGCGAGGCGTTCTCCCGGATGCACACGGGGGAGCACATTCTCTCGCGAGTGCTGGAGAGAAAAAATCCTCCGCTGAGAGTCCATAAGGTCGCCATCGCCGAGGATGAGAGCACGATCTATCTCGAGTTTCCCGGAGAAGTCGGCTGGGAGATGCTCTTTTCAGCCGAGGATGAAGCGAATGTGGTCGTAGCCCGTAATCTTCCGGTGGAGACGCTCTTTCTCGGCAGGGATGAGGCGGAGCATCTTCCCGGCATCAAGGGAAATTGGGGCAGGATAGCAGGCGATACCATCCGGGTTGTGAAAATCCCCGGTTTCGACACGATCGCCTGTTCAGGATCCCACGTTTCCGCCACCGGGGAGGTCGGTGACATCTTCGTCACGGGCTTCCGGGGCAGCGCTCCCGAGTGGGAGATCAAGTTCGCTGCAGAGGGGAGGGCCCTGCGGAACGAGTACAGCCGTACGACAAGGAGGCTCGTTCGCAGTGTGGGCTGTCCGCTGGAACGCTTGGAGGATGTAGTGGCCGGCCTTCGGGAGGAAAATGCATCGCTTGCCAAAATGCTGGAAAAAGCCGCGCAGCTCGTGGAACTTCCCTGGGAGGTCTTTTCCGCGGGCGGGATGCCGGTCTTCACGGCGGTCGTTCTCGGGGCGCCGAAGGAAATGGTGACGGTCGCGGCCCGCAAATGCTCGGATGCGCATCCGGACGCCCTTGTGCTCCTGCTTCTCCCCGACCAGGAGAAGAGCGGCGGAACCTTCCTGTTCTATCGCGGATCGTCCGTCTCCGTCGACTTTTCACGCTTCCTGAAGGAGTCTCCGTCGCTCGAAGCCCGTGGAGGCGGAAGGAACGACTGGCTGAACGGCAGCTCACCGCAAATGCGGATGGAGGAATGGCTGAAAGCGCTCGGAGAATTTCTGAAAAAAAAACGGCCCTGAGAGGGCCGTTTTTTTTCGGGTTTTTTCCCCCGTTTCGGAGGGGCTGAGAGACCTAGTTGAGAGCGGGAACCTTGACTCCGACTTCCTTGTAGTACTTCGCAGCGCCCGGATGCACCGGAACGGAAGTACCGTCGAGAGCCGTCTCGAGGGTGATCATGCGGGCCTTGGCGTGAACCTTGTAGAGGTCCTCGATATTCTCCCAGAGGGCTTTGGTGAACTTGTAAACCACATCGTCGGAAAGATCCGCATCGCAGATGAGCATCGCCATGACCGCAGGGGTCGGAGTGTCGTGATCGACACCGTTGTACGTGCCTGCAGGAATGACGTCCTTGATGAAGAAGGGGAATTCCTTGACGAGCCGGGTCATGAATTCGTCGTTGAAGCTGACGAGGTCGATGTCGTGAGTTGTGGCCAGGTCCATCAGCGAGGAGGTGGGGTAGCCGGCGACGACGAAGCCGACATCGAGCTGCCCGTCCTTGAACCGCTGGGTGGTGTTGTTGAAGTCGAGGAAGTCGGTCTGCATGTCGGAGAACTTGATCCCGGCAGTCTGCAGGATCGCGGTGACGTCGCCGAGAACTCCCGATCCCGGAGCGCCCACGGACACTCTCTTGCCCTTGATGTCCATGATGTCGTTGACGCCGCTGCCCTTCAGGGTGACGCAATGGACGTGCTCCGGATAGAGGGAGGCCACCACGCGGAGATTGTTGTATTTCTCCTTGAACATGACCATTCCCTTCGCACCCCAGTACGCCACGTCGTTCTGCGCGAACGCCATTTCGATCTGGTGCGTGCCGATGAGGTTGATGTTTGCGACCGATGCGTTTCCTGTCTCGGAGGTTACCTGGAATTCGGGGACGTTTCTGCTGATGATCTCGGCGATGCCTCCGCCGAGAGGATAGTAGGTGCCGCCCGTGCCGCCGGTGGCGATGGAGATGAACGTCTTTGCCGATGCCGCGCCGGCAAAAAGAGAAACCATGAGAAGAAGAGCAAGTACTATCGTGAGATTTCTTTTCATGCGCATATTCCCCCTAGAATAGAGTGTGAAAAACCTGTTGAACTTGCACTGCAACAGGCTGCTATGTCTTCCATCCCTCCTTTTTTATATTTATTCCTCGTGTCCGTGCATAGTATAGGACGAATTCACGAAGTCTTCAAGGAATCTTGTATTTTTTCTCCGTTAGGAAAAAGAAAAAGTGACTCTTTTCCCGAATTCCCTTATAATAAATCGTAGAAATGACCAGAGAGGAGCTGTACGTTGTGATCTGGAAAAAAATATTCAATAATCCTCAGGAAGAAGGCATCGAAGAGGAGCCGGTCGAGATGGAGTTTGTGGAGGGGATGGAAGAGCGGGAACCCGTCACGCTGGAGATCAACGGCCCCTCGGGAGATGCCGGCAGATCGTGCGTAGAACTCAACCTGAAGATACGGATTGACGATGAAAACCAGGCCGGCAGGGCGGCGCTTCTGCTTGCCTCGACGACGAGCAACGAGGCGGAGATTATTTTCAAAAGAGAGCTTGCCTCGCTCGGATGGAAGTCGGTGGCGACAGAAGTCGGCGGACTCGCCGGAGATCTGCCGCAAAAAATCACCAGGGCCCTTGTGGGCGCATCGCTGAACGCCGGGGTGGTCGAGAAGAAGAGAAACGAGATGCATGCGCTCATGCACGCCGCCCTCGAAGCTCTCGACGGTTTTCTCGTCGTGGGGATGCTCGAGGCCAGCGTCGGAGCGAAAATTTCCATTGTGAGAAACAGCCGGTGGATCGCGGTCGCCGTCATGGGAGATACCGCCTATCATGCGGTGGCCCACCATGAACGCTGCGGACTCGGAGTGATGCACATCTGAAAGCAACAAAGAGCTCCGTGAAGGGAAATTCCCTCTTGCGCAGAAGCAACTCCTGTGCTAAAGTTTCTCTTTGTTTGGAGATAATATGAGGCTTTATGAAAATTTCGGAGGTGCCCATAGATGAAAAAAGATATCCATCCTCGTTACGAGAAGTGCATGGTGAATTGTGCGTGCGGAAATTCCTTTGAGACCAGTTCCACTCAAAAGGAGATTCGTGTCAGTGTCTGTTCTTCGTGCCACCCGTTCTTCACAGGCAAGAAGGGCGGAAGGGTTGTGACGGAAGCCGGCAGGCTGGAGAAGTTCCAGAAGAAATACGAAGGAATCAACTACGGACAGAGAGAAACGACCGAATAGTGCAAACTGCGAGGGGGCTTCGGTCCCCTCTTTTTCCTGAAAGGAAGTGGATTTCATGAGCTGCGGCGTCCTTCTCCTCTCGTTTACGCCTTCGCCGGATGCTGTTGTGGCGGCTGCGGCGAGACTGTGCTACAGCGACGTCTCGGCAGCGGAGCTCATCGAAGCCGAATCCCCGGAAAAGGTCCGCGGGTTGCTCCGCCACATCAGGAAAAGCGGCCATTTTTCACCCTTCGAACATGCCTCGTTCACCTTTGCCATCGACGGCCTGAGCCGCGTCTCTTCGCATCAGCTCGTGCGCCACAGAATAGCCTCGTTCAGCCAGCAAAGCCAGCGGTATGTCACGATGGGCTCTCCCGATGTCGTGGTTCCTCCGTCCATCGGGCAGCATCCCGAACTGATGCGCCGTTTTCTCGGAATGGCGGAGGCCGCGCACGCGCTCTACGGAGAGCTGACGGAAAAAGGTGTTCCGAAAGAGGATGCCCGGTACATTCTTCCTCACGGATGGAGCACCCGCCTCGTCATGACGATGAACGCGCGGGAGCTGCATCATTTTTTCACGCTCCGTCTCTGCCGCAGGGCGCAGTGGGAGATAAGGGAACTGGCGAGACGGATGCTGCTTGAGGTGCGAAAGGTCGCGCCGCTTCTCTTCGAAACTGCGGGTCCTGCCTGTATCGTGAGCTCGCGCTGCGAGGAGGCGCACCCCTGCGGAAAACCGTATGCATCGTTGATCGAACTCTTGGATGAAAAGATCGTGTGAGGTGACCATGAAGAAAATACTCGCTTCCCTGTTGCTCTTCCTCGCGGAAGGCCCCGAGGAGAAACGGATCCCGGTCGGCGGCCAGGCGGTCATCGAGGGGGTTCTCATGAAGGGCCCGGAACGCTGGGGACTCTCCGTCAGAAAACCGGACGGGGAGATCGAAAATGAAACATGGAGGAACTTCTCCCGGACGAAGGAAATGCCGTGGAAGCTTCCCGTCGTCAGGGGCGTCGTTACCATGGTCGAGATGATGACCGTGGGCTTCCGGGCACTGAACAAGTCCGCGCAGATAGCGGTGGGCGAGGAGGAGCAGATCACCCCGAAGGAGATCTTCCTCTCTGTGCTTGTCGCCATAGGAGCCGTCGTGGGACTCTTCATAGCCCTTCCGCTCTGGCTCTCGGACCTTGCCGTCGGCGCCTGGGGATTGACCCAGACCGGCAAGAACATTCTCGAAGGATGCCTGCGGGGACTGGTCTTTCTCTCGTATGTGGGAGCGATCGGCCTCTGGAGCGAGATACGGCAGGTATTCCGCTATCACGGGGCGGAGCACAAAACGATCAACGCCTACGAGTCGGGAGCCGAAATGACGCCGGAGAACATCCGGACGTTCTCGCGGATCCATCCGAGATGCGGCACGTCCTTCCTCCTGATCGTCGTCGCGGTCAGCATCGTTGTCTTCTCGATCGCCGGAAGCGGATCCATCCTCTGGAGAATCGGAAGCCGTATCGTGCTGCTTCCCCTTGTGATGGGCATATCGTACGAGATCATCAAGGGAGCGTCCTGCGCCGGATTCCTCGGAAGGATCCTCATGGCCCCGGCCATGTCATTCCAGTACCTGACGACACGCGAACCGGACGAAAAACAGATTGAAGTGGCGCTGATCTCTCTCGAGACGGCGTTGGGGAGAAAACTCGTTTCCGTCGCCGGCGGAGGGGAGAGCGAATGAACTTCCAGGAAAAACTGTTCGAACTTGAGAAGGATTTCGACGAGACGGAAGCCCGGATGGCCGATCCCGCCACGCACTCCAATCTGAAGGAGCTGCAGGCCCTTGCGAAGAAGCACTCAAAACTCGAACCCGTGGTCTCGAAATTCCGCGAATTCAGAAAGGTCTCCTCGGACCTGGAGGAGGCCCGCGCCCTGTTGCACTGCGGTGACCCGGACATGGAGGCGCTCGCGCGCGAAGAGCTCGATTCCAAGGAGGAGCGTCTCCGGGAGGTTGAAGAAGAGATGAAAATCCTGCTGCTTCCCGAGGACCCGAACGACGAAAAGAGCGTCATCGTCGAAATACGCGCAGGCGCCGGAGGAGAGGAGGCCGCGCTCTTCGCCGCCAACCTCTTCCGAATGTACAGCCGCTTCGCCGAGCGGGAAGGGTGGAGGACGGAGATCGTCGCCTACAACGAGACTGGGATCGGGGGATACAAGGAGATCATCTTCCGCATCGACGGCGACAGGGTGTACAGCAAGCTCAAGTTCGAGAGCGGCGTTCACCGCGTCCAGCGCGTGCCCGCAACGGAAGCTGGAGGCCGCATTCACACATCCACCGCGACGGTGGCCGTGCTGCCGGAGGTCGAGGATGTCGATGTCGAAATCCGGACCGACGACCTGAAGATCGACACCTACCGCTCAAGCGGCGCGGGTGGACAGTACGTCAACATGACCGACTCCGCCGTGAGGATCACGCATCTGCCCACCGGGGTCGTCGTGACCTGCCAGGACGAGCGCTCCCAGCTCAAGAACAGGGTGAAGGCCATGGCCTACCTCCGGGCGAAACTCTATGATCTCGAGCTGCAGAAGCAGAACGACGACCTGGCCTCGGAGCGTCGCGGCCAGATCGGTACCGGCGACCGTTCGGAGCGGATCCGCACCTACAATTATACGCAGAACCGCATCACCGATCACCGCATCGGCATGACCCTCTACAAGCTGGATCAGTACCTCGAAGGAGACCTCTACGAACTGATAGACGCCATGACCATGGCGGATCAGTCGCAGAAGCTGCACGTGATCGAGGCGAAGTAGCATGAAAGCGGCAGAGGCCAGAAGACGGCTCGTCCGCGCACTCTCCGCGGAGGGAATTTCGTCTCCCGGCCTCGAAGCCGATCTCCTGCTCTCTTTTGCCTGTTCCCTTGCCCCTTCCTTTATCCTCGCACAGCCGGACCACCGCCTGGCCGAGGAAGACGCAAGACGGCTCGATCTTCTGGCCGGGCGCCGCCTGCGTCGCGAACCCCTTCAGTACATCCTCGGAGAGTGGGAGTTTTACGGGCGCACTCTCGCCACTCCCCCCGGAGTTCTCATTCCGAGGCCCGAAACCGAGCTGCTTGTGGAAAAAGCGCTCGAAACGCTTCCGGCGGAAGGTGGCTTCTTTCTCGACTGGGGAACAGGAACGGGCTGCATCGCGCTCTCCCTACTGTGCGAAAGAAGCGCTCTTTCCGGAATAGCGGCGGACTGCAACCCAAGGGCGATCGCAACGGCGTGGAAGAACCTGGGGCGGTACGGGCTCCTTTCCCGCTGCCTCGCATGGCATTCACGAACTCCCGACGATATCCCCGTCGCTGCCGGATCCCTGGATATGCTGGTCAGCAACCCCCCCTACATCCCGACAGAGAGGCTGGCCTCTCTCATGGAGGAAGTGCGGCATGAACCCCTCTCCGCGCTTGACGGCGGAGCCGACGGAGCCGAGTGCTACCGGAGGCTCTTCGCTGCAGGGGACCGGATGCTTCGTTCCGGGGGGTGGATGCTTTTCGAGGCGGGAGACCGGGAGCAGGTGCGTTTTCTCGAAAAGACGGCTCCTCCGTGCTTCCGGTTGAATGGAATTTTTAACGATATGTCCGGTATACCTCGCGTTCTTGTATGGCGTCGTGTATAATCTCGAAGGAAATAATTGAGTATAGCATCTGGAGGGATGATTTCGTCATGGAAAAAAGGGAGCTTGTAATCATCGGTGCAGGGCCGGCCGGTCTGACGGCGGCGATCTACGGAAGAAGGGCCGGACTTGATGTGCTTCTTCTCGAGAAGGGCGTTCCCGGAGGACAGATCAACACGACCGAGGAGATAGAGAACTGGCCCGGAGTCGAGCACGCGACCGGACCGGATCTCGCCAGGATGTTCCGGAGCCATGCCGAGAAATTCAAGACCGAATTCCGCGATGTCGATGTGTCGAAGATTGAAGTGAAGGACGACATCAAGATTGTCGTAACCAATAAGGGTGAAATCGAGGCCGAGGCGGTGATCGTCGCCACGGGAGCATACTTCCGCAGACTGGGATGCGAGGGCGAGGCCGAGCATATCGGCCAGGGAGTGAGCTACTGCGCCGTATGCGACGGAGCCTTCTTCGAGGGAGAGGAAATCGCCGTCGTGGGCGGAGGAAACACCGCTGTCGAAGAGGGCGAGTACCTCACGACGTTCGCCTCGAAAGTCTATATCATCCACAGGCGGGACGAGTTCCGGGCCGACAGGGCGGCCGTCGAGCGGGCGCTCTCCAATCCGAAGATCGTTCCCGTCTGGAACACCGTTGTCGAGAAAATTGAAGGGGATGGCATGGTGGAAAACCTCGTCCTGAAAAACGCCAAGACCGGCGAACTTTCTAACCTTCCCGTGGCCGGAGTCTTCATGTTCGTCGGCCAGTCGCCCTACGACGAGTGCGTGCGCGGGCTTGTCGAAGCGTCCAAGGGCGGATGGATCAAGACGAACGATGCGATGGAGACCTCCGTCGAGGGCATTTTCGCCGCCGGAGACGTTCGGGACAAAGGACTCCGACAGGTCGTCACCGCCGCATCGGACGGCGCCGTCGCCGCAATGAGCGCTTCCTCCTACATCAACGAGCAGGTCCATCTCCGTTCCGTCCTCATCGAACCGGAGCATGTGACCGCCTTTTTCTACTCCAGCATCGAGACGGCGCAGATGAAACTCTCGGACGAGGTGGACGCCCTCGCGCAGAGAACAGGGAAGAAAATTGCCCTGGTCGACGGCTACAAAAATCACCGAATGGTCGAGAAACTCGGATTGGTCTCCCTGCCTGCAATGGTTGAACTCGCGTCCGGTTGCGTGGTCAAGGCGCAGCTTCTCTCCTCGATCGGCGAAGCCGAAGCATTTCTGAAATAAACTGCAGTTATTCCCCTCGCTCTGCTGAATTTCGAGCGGACGGTCCGAAGAGACCGTCCGTTCGAAATTGCCTTCGAAGGAGCCGGATGAAGGAAGGGGCGCATTTCTCCCCGCTCTTTTCCGGTTTTCCGCACGTATTGATGTGCAGGAATGCCGCGGGCGTTTGGGGAGAAAAATTTACCCCGGAAAAGTTCTTTCCTTGCCCCTTTTCCGGTAAGGTTTCTCCTTCCGGTTGCCGAAACATGAGAGAGAGAAAGGAGTGATTTCCGACGATGGACGCGAAGAACGCACACAACGCCCATGCGACGTATCTGGCAAATAAAGTGAACACTGCTTCCCGTGAACAGCTTCTCCTTATCACCTACGATATCGGCATAAAAAACTGTAGGGGAGCGGAAACCGCCCTGGAGGCCGGAATTTTCGACGAAGCCAACAGGAACATTCAGAAAGCGCAGGACGTCATCCGCGAACTGATGGTGACGCTGCGGGTGGAAGAGGGCGGCGAGGTTGCCAGAAGCCTGATGAGCCTGTATGATTTCATGTACATGCTCCTTGTCGAAGCGAATGTCGGAAAAGACCGGGAAAAGATAGCGACGGTCAGGAGTATGCTGGAGGAGCTTCGGACGACCTGGGAAGAAGCTATGATCAAGCTTGCCGAAGAATCCGGCGTCGAAAAAACGGCGCAGCATATCCAGACGGGAACGGCCTTGAAAGCGGAGCCCCGTCCTGTTCCGGCGGGAGGGTTGAATATTGCAGGCTGAACTGGAAAAAACGTTGTCCAGCTTGGTCGCTTCCGAACTCGCTCTTTTCAACGAACTCGCCTTCCTCGTCGAAAAAGAGGAAGAACGGGTCTGCGACGGGGATATGGATGGTCTTTTGGCTATCCTCCAGGAAAAACAGGACGTAATATCCCGGCAGGAGAAGATCCAGGAAGGATGGGCTTCCCTGTCTTGCGCCCTCGGCCTTTCCGAAGGGAGAGACGGACCTTCATTCTGGAGCAGCCTCGCCGACAAGCTCGGAGAAGGACGGGCCAAGGACCTCAAAGCCTCCCTCTCCGTCATTCATGACGTGGCCGGCAGGGTGCTCGAACATGAAAGCAGGGTCCAGGCCCTTCTCGAAGAGCACGTCGAGGATCTTCGAAAGCAAATGGCGCAGATAAGCCAGGGAAAAAAAGCCCTGCACGGGTATTCCAAATCGGGATAAGAACCGACAGGCCCTTCAAGGCAGGAGACCGGCGCAGATTTTTTGCGGTACGGCGAGGCTCCCGCCACCGAATATTCCGGATCCGGCCGTTCGGCGTAGAAGTGCTGTGCGGCCTTTTTTATACATTCCCGTATTGAGAGGGCGCCCATTCCCTCATGGAAATGAGAGGTCGGAGAAAAGTGAAAAAATTATTGAACCGATCCGTTCTTTTTGTAGCGTCTCTTTTCGCGGTATTTCTTTTCAGCGGCGCTCTTTTCGCCGATGAGATGGAGAAGGAGATCGCCCTCGGAAAAAAAGTCTCCGCGGAAATCGAAAAAATGTGGGAGCCGGTAACGGATCCCGCGCAGAACGCCCGGCTCCGGATGCTCCTCGAACGTCTCCTTCCCCATACGACAAGACCTCTTCCGTATGAAGTCCGAATCGTCCGCGAGAATATGACGAACGCATTCAGCCTTCCCGGCGGGATCGTCTACTTCACCACCGGAATGATCGATTTTCTGCGTACCGACGCCGAGATAGCGGCCATTCTCGCCCATGAACTCGTCCATGCCGACAGACGGCACGTCATGATCCAGTCCGCGCGCGCATCGAAAATTTCTTTGGCCGCGCTTGTCCTCATGGTCGCCAGCCAGGGAGCCGTCGGGCCGATGATTCTCACCAGCCTGGCGCAGGTGGCGGTCACCAACTCGTACAGCAAGGATCTTGAGCGGGAAGCCGACAAGGAGGGATTCCGCATGCTCGTGGCCGCGGGATTTCCGCCTGCCGCGATGATCACCTCTCTTGAAGCCATGATATTCGACCAGATGAAGCGCCCTTACGTCGATCCCGGGGTCTACATGACGCACCCCGAGCTTTCCGAGAGAGTGGAATATCTTCTGCAACTGGCAAAGGAGATGAACCGGCCGATCCACAGGAAGCACGCGCTCAACCTGCTCCGCCCCGCGATCGTCGAAACCGGCGATACTCTTCTTCTGACGATCGACGGCGAAGAGGTCTGGAGGACCCCTTCCGGTGAAGAAGGAAGAGCGCTCCTGCAAAAAGCCGTCGAGACGATCAAGACCTTTTTCCAGATGGAAACTCCTCCTTATGACATTCAGACTCTCGACCTCAACGGGAAAAGAACGCTGCGAATCGGCCACGCTCTCGTGGCGCAGGAGCCGCTCCCCGAGCGGACGCCCTCTCTCGAACATCTCCGGTCCGCGCTTGTGCGGGCTCTCGGAGCAGCCCTGGGCAAACATCGAAACGTTCGCTACCATCGCTGAAATCTGATGGTACAATATGCAGGGGGATTGAATGTTCGTCCCTGCGTCTGTCGTATGGAGCCCGACTTCCGCCTGATCTCTGCAATACACCATGCCGACGCAACTCTCTGAAAGGGGAATACTCCGTGTCCGTATCTCTCTACCGACGGTACAGGCCCCGCACTTTCGACGAAGTGGCCGGCCAGGAAACTGTTGTCGACGTGCTCAAAAAAGCTCTCCAAAGAGAGCGGGTTGCTCACGCATGGCTCTTTTCAGGCCCTCGCGGCTGCGGAAAAACGACGGCCGCGAGGCTTCTTGCGAAAGCGCTCAACTGCACCCGCCTCAAGGACGGATACGAACCGTGCGGCGAATGTGAACACTGCCGTTCCATCAGCGCCGGGGAAAGCCTTGATGTGGTCGAGATCGACGGAGCCTCCAACAACGGAGTGGAGGAGATACGGGAACTCAAGACCCACGTCTCTCTCTCCCCGTTCTCCTCCCGCTGGAAGATCTACATCATCGACGAAGTTCACATGCTCTCCATCTCGGCCTTCAACGCGCTTCTGAAAACGCTGGAAGAGCCGCCTCCCTTCGTCGTCTTCATCCTCGCCACCACCGAACCGCACAAGGTGCCGGTCACGATTCGCTCCCGGTGCCAGCATATTCCTTTTTCCAGAATCGGAATGAGCGCCATCTGTGCCCGCCTGGAACTCGTCGCCGGCAGAGAAGGCGTTCCGTTCGACCCGAAGGCGGTCCGCGAGATTGCACGACATGCGGACGGAGCGCTGCGGGACGCGCTTTCGCTTATGGAGCAGGCCATCTCCCTCGGCAACGGAGAAGTCTCGATGGATGCGGCGGATCGCCTCCTCGGAGGCGGAACGCTCACCGATCTCGAAAAATGGGTTTCCTCCCTGAAAGATACCGGCGTCCATCCTTTTCTGCTCCTCGAGGAGATGTTCCAGAAGGGAGCCTCTCCGCAGAGGGTGACGGAAGGGATATTTCTCCTTTTCCGCAACCTCTGGGCCGTGAAGCGATGGGGCAAGCCCGCGCTCGAAGCGCTCGCCCTCTCGGAAAACGAAATGGAGTATCTCTGTGCCGAGGAGTCCCGCTGGACGGAAGCGCAGCTCTCCGAAATGATGCTCTTCTGCTCCAGGATGATTCCGCAGGTCCGTACAGGACTTCGTTCCGACGTGCTCTCCGGGCTCCTTGCCGCGAAAGGGACCGAGTGCGGCGACTCCTTGCGGCCAGCGGAAACCTCCTCGGTTCGCACGGCTCCGCCTCATCCCTCTCCGGTGCAACCGGCCCCGCAAATCGAAAGAAAGAAGCCCTCTCCCCCCGAGGCGGAAAAGAGCGGGAGTGCGCCTCCTCCTCTTCCGGACGCCCCTCTTTCCGGCGAAGAAACGGTTCCGTTTGAAGGAGGACCCTCACAGGAAGCGTGGAGAGAAGTGGAGAAACGCCTCTTCAAAAAGAACCTTCCGCTTTACTGCATGCTCGCGGGTACATCGATCGACGTAGAGGAGCGGCAGCTGGAGATCCGGTTTCCGGAAGATGCCGGATATTGTTTCACCGTCCTTTCATCGGAGAGGAACTCGCACGCGCTCTTCTCCGAAGCCTCCAAAATTCTCGGAGAGGGATTGGAGATCCGCCTGGCATGGAAAAACGAACGCCGTCAATGCTCCGGGGACGGCAATCTCCAGGAAGAGCCAAAGGATTTGAACGGATGGAGCGAGCCTGCATCTCCCCCCCTTCTCTTCAGGCCTCCGGAGGGTATCCGGAAAGAGAACGGCCGTCCCTCCGCACCGGATACCGGTGGAGAAAACGCTCCGGCGGCCCCGCGGGAAAACGGTGCGGGCGGGGAAACGCTCCCCTTCGAGGGCCTTGTCAACGAGGTGCTCAAATGGTCGGAAGGCGAGATCATTCTTGTCAGGAAAGAGAGCAATGAGAGCGAGGGAGGAGAGGATATCCCCGCTCCCGGAGAGCTGTAGCGCATGCAAAAGCGAGGAGTACGGTAATTATGACGAGACAGTTTGTCCATCTTCATGTTCATACGGAGTACAGCCTCCTCGACGGGGCCATCCGCTGCGGAGATCTTGCGGCCAAAGCGGTCGAATTCGGCATGCCTGCCGTCGCCATGACCGACCACGGGGCGATGTACGGCGCTGTGGAATTCTACGACAAGTGCACGTCCGCCGGTGTCAAGCCTATTCTGGGCTGCGAAGTCTACGTCGACCCGGAAGGGCATACGTCGAGAGAAAAGCGGGGCAGGAACTATCACCTCGTCCTGCTCGCAGAGAACGACGAAGGGTACCACAATCTCGTCAAGCTCAGCTCGATCGCCTACACGGACGGTTTCTACAGCAAGCCGAGAATAGATCACGACCTCCTGGCGAAGTACAAAAAGGGCCTCATCGCGTCGTCAGCTTGTCTTGCCGGAGAGATCGCGTCCCTCATTCTCGAAGGACGGGAAAAGGACGCACTCGACCGTGCGATGCTCTATCGCGACATCATGGGCAAGGAAAACTTTTTTCTCGAGGTGATGTACAACGCCATCCCCGAGCAGGCGATCGCAAACAAGGCGATCATCAGGATGGCGAGGGAGCACGGCTTTCCCCTCATCGCCACCAACGACGCTCACTACCTGCTGAAAGAAGACTATGACTGGCACGAGATCCTGCTCTGCGTCCAGACGAAGAGCAGCCTCGACGATGAAAACAGGATGTCCTTCTCCAGCAACGATTTCTACCTTCGCTCTCCGGAAGAGATGGACGCCCTTTTCGGCGCGGAGCTTCCGGACGCTCTGGACAACACGGTGGCGATCGCGGAACGGTGCAATGTCCGCCTCCCGCTCGGAGAACGAGACTACAAACTTCCCCGCCTTGACCTTCCGGAAGGGGAGACGCTGGAGTCGAACCTCGAAAAAGACGCCCTCTCCGGATTGGAGGAGAGGATGAACGGTCCGATTCCCGAAGAGTACCGGCGGCGTTTGAACTTCGAACTCGGCGTGATCAACTCGATGGGCTTCGCGGGCTATTTCCTCATCGTCGCCGGAATCATCAAGGCCGCGAAGAACCGCGGAATTCCCGTCGGCCCGGGACGAGGCTCCGCCGCCGGGTCCGTTGTGGCGTGGAGCCTCCGGATCACCGAGCTGGACCCTATAAAGTACAACCTTCTCTTCGAACGTTTCCTCAACCCGGAGAGAATCAGCATGCCCGATATCGACACGGACGTCTCCGACAAGGGAAGAGACGAACTGCTGCACTACATCACGGAAAAATACGGACACGACAAGGTGTCGCAGATCGTCACCTTCGGACGGCTCAAGAGCAAGGCCGCAGTCACCGACGTTGGCAGGGTGCTCGGCATGCCGGTTCGGGACGTCAACGCGATTACCCGCCTCATCCCCTTCGGAGTCCACTCCATAGCGGAGGCCGTCGAGCAGACTCCGGATCTTGCAGCCCTGAAAAAAAGCGACAAGATGGTGGAACGGGTGCTCGACATCGCCTCGAATATCGAGGGGCTTGCCCGTCACTGCTCGCAACACGCCGCCGGAGTGGTCATCACGCCCATGCCGGTGACCGATCTCGTCCCGGTGCGCAGAATCGGCCAGGATCAGATCGTCACGCAGTACCCGATGGAGCCCATCGAAAAACTGGGCCTTGTCAAGATGGACTTCCTCGGCCTCCGGACGCTCTCCGTCATCGAGGAGGCGCTTCAGAACATCTCCCTGGGCGGCAAGCCCGTCCCGGACATGGAAAAGATTCCTCTCGACGACAAAAAAACCTACGAACTGCTTCAGAAGGCGGACACCCTGGGCGTCTTCCAGCTGGAATCGACGGGCATGAGGCAGCTTCTTAAAAAGCTCAAGGTGGACTGCTTCGAGGATGTCATCGCCGTTCTGGCGATGTACCGGCCCGGCCCCCTCGGCAGCGGCATGGTGGACCAGTACATCCAGTGCAAGCACGGACGGGCCCGGGTGAAGTACCTCCACCCCCTTCTCGAGGACGTCCTCCGCGAAACGTACGGCGTTGTCCTCTACCAGGAGCAGGTAATGCAGTGCGCCGCCATACTCGCCGGCTACTCCCTCGGAGAGGCCGACCTTCTCCGACGCGCCATGGGAAAGAAGAAGGCCGACGTCATGGAGCAGCAGCGGGCGAAGTTCGTGGAAGGCTGCAAAGAGCGAAATATCGGCGAAAAATCGGCACAGGAGATCTTCGACATCATCCAGGAGTTCGCCGGATACGGCTTCAACAAGTCGCACAGCGCGGCCTACGCTCTCATCACCTACCAGACTGCGTGGCTCAAGGCAAACTACCAGGCGGAGTTCATGGCGGCCTACCTGTCGAGCCAGATCGGCTCGAAGAAAGAGGACCTGGCCGGGTACGTCCGGGAGGTCCGCAGCTCCGGCATCGACGTTCTTCCCCCCGACATCAACTCCTCGATGGCCAGCTTCACCCCGGTCGGCGAGGTCGTCCGCTTCGGACTCGGCGCCGTCGCGAAATCCGGGCACACCGCGGTCGAGGCCGTCCTGTCGGCGCGGAACGGCGGCGGACTCTTCCTCTCCCTGTGGGATTTTCTCCGCCGCGTCGACCTGCGCGTCGTGAACAAGTCGGTCGTCGAGAACCTGATCCGCGCCGGCGCATTCGACACCCTCGAACCCAACCGGCGCAAGCTCCTCGAAGGAACGGCCGACCTGATCTCCGCGGCCCAGAAGAAAAACGCCGGTGGAAATCAGTGCTCTCTCTTCGAATCCCTGGAGAACGACGAGGATGCCGCAGGTCCCGACCTCCCCGACATCCCGGATTTTTCTCTTCTCGAACGCCTCGAGATGGAAAAGGAAGCGATGGGGCTCTATATCTCCGGGCACCCCTTCGAGCAGTACGAGAAAAAAGTGCGTACTCTCTCGAACTGCAGGATCTCCGAGATAAAGGCATGGCGGAGCAAGCGGATACCCCCGCTCGTCGGAGGACTCGTCCTCGGGGTGAAGGAGCGTACCACGAAAAACGGCGATCCCATGGGAATCATCGAGATCGAGGACGGGGAGGCCAGAGTCGATGCTGTATGCTTTCCGCGGACATGGGAACCTCTCCGGGGAAAAGTGCAGCCCGGCCGCGTCTGCCTCGTCAATGGATTTCCGGAGGAACGCGGCGATATGAACATCATCGCGAAGAGCGTCTCTTTCCTCGACGAGGACGAGGGGGCCGCAACTCCCGGGTTTGTCAGGATCAGTGTCTTGGCGGATTTTTTGAAAAACGTGTCGTTCAAGGATTTCATCCGCGCCCTGAAGGCGTGTCCGGGGAGGTCTCCCGTTCTTCTCGAACTGCGGAACGACACCGAATCCACGGTTCTCTATCTGCAGGACATCAAGGTCGATGCGCGTGCCTCGATAGTGCCCCTCCTCTCGGAAGTGCTTCCCGAGGAGCTGTTTCAGATCTGTTGAATGCTGTAATTCTTTCATTGCAGAAGAACGAAAGGAGTGCTGTCCCATGACGAAAGTGAAAATTGTCTGTACGATCGGGCCGGCGTGTTCCAGCTATGATACCCTCGTCGCCATGACGAAGGCCGGGATGAACGTCGCCCGTCTGAATTTCAGCCACGGCGCTTACGACGGACATCTTCGAATGCTGGAGCTCGTCCGCCGCGTCGAAATGGATCTGAATACGCCCATCGCGGTCCTTCTCGACACGAAGGGGCCCGAAATACGGACCGGAAAGGTGGAGGGCGGAACCGTCGCCCTCGAACAGGGAAACCTTCTCGTTCTGACGACGGAAGAGATCGTCGGGGACAGTTCGCGCGTCTACATGAACTACCGGCAGCTTGCCCGCGAAGTGACTCCGGGCCAGGAGATCTTCATCGACGACGGGACGCTCCACCTGAAGGTGGAGGAGATCCGCGGCGAAGAGGTCGTCTGCCGCGTGATCGTGGGAGGGCTCCTGGGCGACACCAAGGGAATCAACATTCCGGGGGGCGAACTCTCCCTTCCCGCCCTTTCCGAAAAGGACGTCGAGGATATCCGCTGGGGAGTCGAGCACGAGATGGAGTATATCGCGGTCTCCTTCGTGAAGAACAGGCGTGACATCATGGAGGTCCGGCGCGTCATGGAGGAGTTCGGAGGCTCCATGAAGGTCATCGCGAAGATCGAGACCCGCCAGTCCGTTCAGAACATCGAGGAGATCGCCGACGTGGTGGACGGGATGATGATCGCGCGAGGGGATCTCGGCGTCGAAATTCCGACCGAGGATGTCCCGCTCCAGCAAAAACGCATCATCGACATCTGCCGTTCCAGGGGGAAGGCCGTCATCGTCGCCACGCAGATGCTCGATTCGATGATCCGAAATCCACGCCCGACCCGTGCGGAGGCGAGCGATGTCGCCAACGCCGTCCTCGACGGGGCTGACGCGGTGATGCTCTCCGGGGAGACTGCGAAGGGCGCCTACCCGGTCCGCTCGGTGGAGACCATGAAAAGAATCGTCAGCAAGGCCGAGAACGAAATCGAGCTCTGGCAGCGCCCGCTGCATGCGTTCTCCGCCACGATGGGCGTGCCCGATGCCGTCAGCGGCGCCGCCGTCCTCATCGCACGGCAGATGAAGGCCTCCGCCATCATCTCCATGACGCAGAGCGGCAGTACCGCACAGATGGTCAGCAAGCACCGTCCTCCATGCCCGATACTCGGCGCGACCCCCTCGCGGAGGACGTGGCGTGAACTTGCTCTCTACTGGGGAGTTCTTCCCCTGATGAAGGAACAGATGACCGACCAGAACACCGCAGTGGATTCGGTACTGGCATCCTGTGTCGCCGGCGGCCACGTCAAGGAGGGTGACCTGCTCGTCGTTACCGCGGGAGTTCCTCTCGGAACCCCGGGGACGACCAACCTCGTGCAGGTCCACATCGCGGGAAAGGTCCTGCTGAAAGGCCTGTCGCTGCTCAAGCGGGAGGCGCGGGGAGTCGTCTGCGTCGCAAGGAGCGCCTCGGAAGCCTGCGCCAAGATGACCAAGGGATCGGTCCTCGTCGCCCGAAACACCGACAGGGACTACCTTCCGGCCATGAGGCTCGCTTCGGCCATCGTCGTCGAAGAGGGCGGACTGACCTCGCATACAGCGATAGTCTGTCTGGAACTCGGTATTCCGTGCATCGTCAGCGCCGAGAACGCGACCGAACTCCTTTCGGACGGTATGATTGTAACGGTGGACGGATACAGGGGAATTCTCTACCACGGCCGTGTGAAGCTGACGGTATGAGAATTCCGGAAAACGGGGAACGGCCGGCCGCTGCATCCCCCGCCGAAAATCTGCCGGCGTTCGGGGAGCGGAGGGTGACTTTTCCCTCCTGGAGCAGCCTGCCGGAAAACGGCATGGGACGAAGCGCCGTTCTCGTCCCGCTGTTCCGTTCCGAAGGGGCTTTTCTCATCCTTTTTCTGCGCCGCTCGCCGCATCTCACTCGTCACGGAGGGGAGATCTGCTTTCCGGGCGGCATGAGGGACGATTCCGACGAATCGCCTTTAATGACCGCTCTGCGGGAGACCGAAGAGGAGACGGGCATCCCGCCGGCGGCCGTGAAACCGCTGCTGTTGCTTCCCTCTGAGCTTACCGTTGTCAGCAGCGTCGAAGTCTTCCCCGTTCTCGGCATCGTCTCCGGAATCGATCCGGAAAAAGACCTCGTCCTGCCGCCTTCCGAGATTGCTGCGGCCTGCACGGCGGACATGGCGGCCTTTCCCGAGCGGCCGCGAAGAAAAGAATTTCTGATCGACGGACACGTGAGATCATATCCTGAATACGACCTTCCCGACGGTTCCGTCGTCTGGGGCGTGACCGCCAGGATACTGGAAAAAGTCCTCGCGTTTCGGAAGAAGGGAGAAGAGGAATGGCGAAAATAGGCGCCCATGTCTCCATCGCCGGAGGGCTGGAGAAAAGCATCGAGCGCGGAGAGGCGCTTTCGTGCGAGGCCATTCAGATCTTCACGAAAAACCAGCTTCAGTGGCTGAGCGCCCCTCTCTCCCAGTCGAGGGGAGAGCGTTTCTACCGTTCCTGGGCGGCAAGCTCCATCGAAGATGTCGTGGTTCACGCCTCCTATCTCATCAACCTCGCCGCCACGGACGCGACGGGGCCGAAGAGCGTCGCCGCCCTGGAGGACGAGATCGAGCGCTGCGACATCCTAGGAATAGATCTTCTCGTGCTTCACCCCGGCTCCTCGCGCGGAAGGGACGCGGAGTCCGCTCTTGATCTCGTCGCCGGGAGAATCGCCGCCATCCTCGAACGGACGGCGCACAAGCGTGTCCGTATCCTCCTGGAGACCATGGCGGGACAGGGGGACGTGCTGGGAAGGGACTTCCGGCAGTTCCGGAGAATCCTCGATGAACTGGACTGGCATCCCCGGATCGGGCTCTGCCTCGACACCTGCCACATGTTCGCCGCCGGCTTCGACATCAGGACCGAGGCCGCCTACCATCGTCTTCTCGACCAGATCGACGGGGCGGTCGGTCTCGACAGGGTCGCCTGCTGGCACCTGAACGACAGCTTCCACGACATGGGGAGGGGACTCGACAGGCACGCGCACATCGGCGAGGGGGCGCTGGGATACACTCCGTTTTCCTGTATTCTGAACGATGAACTGTGGGACGACGTTCCCTGTATTCTCGAAACGCCGCAGATCGGCTCCGGCCATGCCGGAAATATGGCCATTCTGCGGAAGCTGAGAGGAGGATGACAATGCCCGTTCGATATCCGCGTCTTGTGCTCCACAGAGAAAAAATAGCCGAAAACGCCGCGCGGATCGCGGAGCGATGCGCCTCGGCCGGAATTTCGCTCACCGCCGTCACGAAGGGAGTATGCGCCCACGAGGCGGTGGTTCGCGCGATGGTCGAGGGAGGAGCTGCCGAACTTGCGGACAGCAGGATTGACAATCTCGCGTTCCTCCGTAGAATGAATACCGGATTGCCGTTGCTCCTTCTCCGGATTCCTATGCTCAGTGAAATTCCCGAAGTCATACAAAACGCGGACGGGACGCTCGTCTCGATGGCGTATACCATCTCCGCCGTCGAGAGGGAATGCCATGCCGCGGGAACGACGCATGAAGTGCTGCTTATGGTCGACCTCGGCGACCTTCGCGAGGGAATCTGGATGGGACGGGCGGACGAGGCCGTGTCCGCGCTGAAATCGTGTTCCCGTGTCCGGTGCCGCGGCATCGGCGTCAACTTCGGCTGTTTCGGAGGAACCCTCCCGACTCCGGAGAAGCTGCAACAGCTTCTCGCCATAGGAAAGGAACTTGAAAAAGAACTCGGATACCCGATGTCGGTGTATTCCGGGGGATCGACCTCCTCGCTCTCCCTCCTCGAGCAGGGGAAAATTCCCCGCGGAATCAACAACCTCCGCATCGGGGAGGCGATTCTCATCGGGGCGGACATCACGGGTTCCAGAGACATCCCGTGGCTTCACCGGAGAACGATGCTTCTCGAAGCCGAGGTGGTCGAACTTCTCAGAAAACCCTCCGTACCTGTCGGCCCCTTCGGCATGGATGCCTTCGGAGGCCGGCCCGTCTTCGAGGACAGAGGAGAGCGTTTGCGGGCTATTCTCGCGGTCGGGCGCCAGGATGTCCGCATCGAGGGGCTGGTTCCGGAATCCGGAGGAGCTGTCATCCTTGGAGGTTCGAGCGACCACATGATCGTCGACGTCGAGGACGTGAACCCGGCGCCGTTGCTCGGCGGCAGAATGAGTTTTCTGCCCGATTACGGTGCGGTGCTCGCGCTCTCGACATCTCCATATGTCGCCCTGGACGTGGTATAGTATAGGAACCCCCGATTCTGTCGATAGAGGGGGCTTTGGCTCCTGAAATAAATCTGCACCGGAGGGTCGCCGGAATGCTCGAAATTCTACGATGGCAGGATTTCCTCGACATCTTCATCATCGCCGTGATCATCCACAGGCTGCTTCTCCTCATCGTGGGCACCCGAGCGATGCAGCTTGTCAAGGGATTCCTGATCCTTGGTCTTGTCGCGGCGACGGCGCGGATCTTCGACCTGAGGACCCTCTCATGGTTTATGGGACAGACGTTCGGCGTGCTGCTGATCGCCATCCCGATCGTCTTCCAGCCGGAACTCCGCAAGATACTCGAAGAGATCGGACGAGGAGGCGGCATCTGGCGCCGCAGAAAGGCCGCCCAGAAAGCCGAGGCCCTCAGCCACGAAGTCTCAAGGGCGATCGGCTATCTCAAGGGGCAGAAGATCGGCGCCCTCATCGTCCTTGAACGCTCAACCGGGCTGAAGGACTTCTGGAGAACCGCCATCAAGCTGAACGCCGACATCACGCAGGAGATCCTGATCACGATCTTCTGGGAGGGAACGCCTCTTCACGACGGCGCCGTGATCCTCGACAGGGAAAAGATCGTCGCGGCGAGCTGCTACCTTCCGCTCACGGAGAATTCCGACCTGTCGAGATGGATGGGAACCCGCCATCGAGCCGCGCTCGGCGTCACGGAAGTATCGGACGCGATCGCTCTCGTAGTCTCGGAAGAACGGGGAGAAGTGTCCCTGGCCATCAACGGCCGCCTTTCGAAGAACCTGAAGGATGCACAGGTGCAGAAGCTCCTGTCGCATTATTTCGGAGGAGAAGAGGCGGAAAACAGGCCCCTGATGGAGCGTCTTCAGGAAGATTTGCGGACCCTCTGGTCCTGAACGGAAAGAAGGTGCGAACAGTCCCATGCCGGAATCAGGGAAATTAGACGAAATACTGTCATCGCCCCTCTTTCTGAAAGTAATGGCGGGGTTGATAGCTCTCGTCCTGTGGCTGTACGTGTCGGAAAGCCGGATGACCGAGACGACGAGGACCCTCGTCGTTCCGCTGGAGTACCTGAACGTCTCTCCCCAGACGACCCTCAAGGCCGCGGTCAGGGAGGCCGAGATCGTCCTTGCCGGGGCGCAGTTCGTCCTCTCGGCGATACCGCAGGACGGTGTTGTCTGCGAAGTGGACCTCCGCGGACTGGGAATCGGGAAGTACCGTATTCCGGTGCGCTCCATCGTCCCGAAGGACGTCAAGATAATGGATGTGAAGCCCACGCATGTCGATGTCGAGCTTGTCCGCTTCATCGACAGGCTCATTCCTGTTGAAATTGCGGTGGAGAACGGCCTTCCGCCGGGACTCTTTCTCGACATGGTAGAAATCATCCCCCGAAACGTCAGCGTCAAGGGGAGCGAGCGTGATATCGCGAAAATCGATGCGGCGAAGATTCTCCCCACCCTGGAGGAACTGAAGGCGGGCGGAGAGCACCACCTGGCCGTTCATCTCGTGCAGTCCGAGGAGTTCGAGGATGAAGTGATTGTCGAGCCGAGGACCGTGAAATTGAACGCGGTGCTTGCCGAGGGCGTTCCGAAGAAGACCGTCCCGGTCAATGCGAGGATCATCGGCGAGCCGGATGGCGATTACCGCCTCAAAGCCGTCGTGGTGGAGCCTGCCGTGGTCACCGTCGAAGGTCCCCTGGCGAAATTGAACGCGGTCACACGGGTCGACACCGAGACGATCGATATCACCGGCATCTCCAGGGAGCAGAACATGGTAGTTCCGCTCCGCGGCCCGGAAGACCGTATGGTGACGCTTGTCGGCGCATCATCGGTGCGCGTCGGCGTCCTCCTGGCCCCGTTCACGATCACGCGCCTGCTCTCCAGGCTTACCGTCGAGACCGAGGGAAAGAGCGTCTATCCGGGCTGGAAAGTTGAGCCGAATTTTGTGAACATCACCGTGGAAGGAACCCCATCGGAGGTGAATGCCCTTGACGAAACAGAAGTGGTCATCCGTCCCTTCGTCAACGTCACGAACGTCGTATCCAGGAGGCTTACTGTTCCTGTTCAGATTCAAAACAAGTCGGGCGGAAAACTGAAGGTTGTCAAGATCGATCCTGCGAGCGTCACTGTTATTGCGGATATTCGGTGATTTCTTATACGGGCGGGGATGGTGAGGCTGCATGGAAACGTGTGAAAAAAAAGTTCGTTGTCTTTTCGGAACCGACGGTGTCAGGGACGTGGCCAATCGGGGAGTGATGACTCCCGAGATGGCCTTGCGCCTCGGACGTTCCTACATACTCTTTCTGACGGAGAGGGGGATACCGCGGCCGAGAATCGTGATCGGAAGGGACACAAGGCGATCCGGTCACATGCTCGAAGCCGCTCTCTCTTCCGGAATGGCGTCCGCCGGAGCGGAGGTCTTTCTCCTCGGAGTGATGCCCACACCGGGCGTGAGTTTCGCCGTCAAGAACATGTCGGTCCACGGAGGGGCGGTCATCAGCGCCTCCCACAATCCCGCCGAGTACAACGGAATCAAGTTTATCGACGGCGCGGGAAAAAAACTATCGGACGAAGTCGAAGAATCCATCGAGGAATACATGGGGGACAACCTCACGGACGACTGGCGTCCGACCGGGGCATCCGTCGGCGATATTCACCAGTCTTCGAATATCCTCGACGAATACATCCAGTGGCTTTGCTCTCTCTGGGGATGCGACCTCCCCTTCCCGCATGCCGGCGTTGTGGACTGTGCCCACGGGGCGGCAGTCGACGCGGCGAAAGCGCTCTTCGGCTCGCTCGGAAAGGAATGGCGTTTCATCGGCGACTATCCCGACGGACTGAACATCAACGAGGGAGTCGGCGTCATGAACATGCAGCATCTCGCGGAAGCGGTCGGCAGGAATTCCCTTCCGTTCGGCCTGGCATTCGACGGAGATGCCGACCGTGCGCTCCTCACGGACTCCAGGGGCCGGATCCTCAACGGCGACATCATCCTGTGGGTTCTTGCGCGCTGGCTCGCCTCCCGGAAAATGCTCGGCTCGGGCGTCGTCGCGACCGTGATGAGCAACATGGCGCTCGAGGAACATCTCCGCAATGAAAACATCAACGTCTTCCGCTGTCCCGTAGGAGACCGTTACGTCATGGAGACCATGTCGAAAGAGGATGCCCGGCTGGGAGGGGAGCAGTCCGGCCACATCATACTCTCATCGTTCGTGAACACCGGAGACGGCCTCTGCACCGGACTTTTTTTCCTCAAGGCGTGCCTTGCCCTCGGCGAGGATATCGACACCCTCGCCGACCGGTTCGCGCCCTATCCGCAGATCCTGCGGAACGTCGAGATAACCCGGGACGGCAAGATGGACGGCGACTTTCTCAGAGAGATTTCGACCGAGGCCGAAACGCTCCTGCAGGGAGCTGGACGGGTTCTCATCCGTCCGTCGGGAACGGAGCCTCTCATGCGCGTCCTTGTCGAGGCGAAAGACCGGAATCTCATGGAGCACGTATCGGATAAGCTGGTGAATGCGATCAGAGAACAGTGCCGGTACGACTGACTGACTTTTTGAAAGGTGGTTGTTTCCGTGCCTTCATCCATCACAAAATGCCTTTTTCCCGTCGCCGGCCTTGGAACGCGCTTCCTTCCGGCCACCAAGGAGATCGCGAAGGAGATGCTTCCCCTCGTCGACAGGCCGATCATCGAGTACGGCGTCGAGGAAGCGCTGAATGCCGGCTGTCAGAGCATGGTGATGATCACCGGCAGATCCAAGAAGGCGATCGAGGATTATTTCGACCGCTCCTTCGAGCTCGAGGAGCTCCTCAAGTCCAGAAACAAGCAGACGCTGTACGACGAGGTGATATCCCTCGCCGAAATGGCCGATTTCATCTATCTCCGCCAGCATCGCCCCCTGGGACTGGGCCACGCCGTTCTCTGCGGGGAGCCGGTCTGCCGCAACGAATACTTCGGCGTCATTCTTCCGGACGATGTCATGGTCGCCGAGCCCTCGGTCCTGGCACAGCTTCTCGCCGTACACGAGGAAAGGGGGGGCAGCGTCATCGCTCTCGAGGAGGTCTCTCCGGAGGATACTTCGCGCTACGGCGTCGTGGATGCGGAGAACGTCGCTCCGGGAATCTTCTCCATCCGGAACATGGTCGAAAAACCAGGGCCTGAAAAAGCGCCGAGCAGGCTGGCCATAATGGGACGCTACATCCTTTCGCCCTCCATCTTTCCCATACTCGCCGGCCAGCAGGCGGGAGCCGGAGGGGAGATCCAGCTCACCGACGGCATCCGGACGCTCATCGGACAGGAGCCGGTTTGGGGAGTCGTATACCGCGGAAAACGCTTCGACTGCGGAACACAGCCCGGATGGCTCTACGCCAATATCCGGCTTGCCATGGAACATCCTGAACTGAGGGAGGTGGTGCTGAAAGCGGTTTCAGAGAGAGATTAGAAAAAGCGCCCGATGGAGAGCGCCTGCGCCGGAACGGTTCCCCTTTCGGGGAGGCGCCGCGACGGCTGACGAGGACGGAGGACGATCGAATTGTCGGCGGATGCCTCCGGGGTCGCGAGAGACCGGCCCGCCAAGCCTTTCTGCAAAAACGGAAAGCAATTTCCGTCACAATGGGAAAGGCCGTCTCTCATGAGTGGATAAAAGGCGGTGCTGTATCATGTGTGGAATCGTTGGCTATATCGGCCACCGTAATGTTACCGATGTATTGGTGAAAGGCCTCCAGTCTCTTGAATACAGGGGGTATGACTCGGCGGGGATAGCCGTTATGGACGCTCCCGAGGTGCACATTGTCAAGGGAGTCGGCAAGGTTGCGGACCTGAAGGCCATGCTCTCCGAGCACCCCGTCTCCGGAAAGCAGGGGATAGGGCATACCCGCTGGGCGACGCACGGCGGCGTCACCGAGATGAACGCCCATCCTCACTGCGACCTCTCCTCGCGGCTGGTTCTCGTCCACAACGGCATCGTGGAGAACTACCGGGAGCTGCGCTCCGAGATCTCCTCCCCGTGCGACTGCTACAAGTCCGAGACCGACACGGAAGTGATCGCGCAGCTTCTCTCCACGCTCTACGGCGGCGACATGATCGAAGCGCTCGTCGCCCTTCACGAAAGGCTCAAGGGATCTTTCGCCCTGGTCATCATGATGAAGGACATCCCCGGGAAGATGTACTGCCTTCGAAAGGGTTCTCCGCTGGTCGCCGGCTTTTCCGAAGAAGGAGAGGCCTTCTGCGCTTCCGACGTTCCCGCCATCCTGCCATACACACAGGACGTCGTCTACCTCGACGACGGCGACATCGCCGAACTTTCGGGAGACGGAGTGCGCTTCTGGAACTCCTCGGGAGAAGAGATCGGGAAAAACATCGTGCACATCGACTGGGACGTTTCGATGGTGGACAAGGGCGGATATCCTCACTTCATGTTCAAGGAGATCAACGAACAGGGCAGCGTCCTGCGGAGTTCCATGGCGAAACGCCTCTCAGCCGAGGGTGAGGTCGACCTCTCCGCCGAGCTCTCCTGGACCAAGGACGACATCCTGAACTGGAAGAAGATCCATATCGTGGCATGCGGAACATCCTACTACGCGGCGCTCGTCGCCGAGCGCTTTCTCGAGACCATCACCGGCTTCGATATCCGGGTCGACGTGGCCTCCGAGTACCGCTACAGAAACCTGTCGGTGGGTCCGGACACGCTGGCCATCTTCGTCTCCCAGTCGGGAGAAACGGCCGACACCCTTGCGGCCGAACGGCTTGCAAAAGTGCGGGGCGCACGGTGCCTCGCCATCACCAACGTGATTGGCTCGACGCTGGCCAGGGAAGTACACGATATCCTCCAGCTGAAAGCGGGACCGGAGATCGGCGTCGCGGCGACGAAGACGTTCATGGGACAGATGGCGGTACTCTACCTTCTCTCTCTCTACCTTGGAAAGATGTGTGGAACCCTGACCCCGGAGTACGAAAGGACCGTGGGGCGCGAACTTCTCGCGCTTCCCTACAAACTCGAGTCGGTTCTGCTGCAGCAGGAGGCCGTGCACAGACTGTCCGTGCTCTACAGCGAAGCGAGGGATTTCCTCTTCCTCGGCAGGGGAATCTCTTTCCCCGTTGCGCTCGAAGGAGCCCTCAAGCTCAAGGAGATCTCCTACATCCACGCCGAGGCCTACGCCGCCGGCGAGATGAAGCACGGCCCCATCGCCCTTCTTGACCCGCGGGTGCCGGTCGTCGTCCTCTCACCGAAGGACGATCTCCACGAAAAAACATTCTCCAACATCCTCGAAGCTAAGGCGCGCAAGGCCCCCGTCATCGTAATCGCAACGGAGGGAGACGACTCGCTCGACTCAACCGCCGACACGGTATTCCACGTTCCCGCGACGCTGGACGTACTCACCCCCTTCCTGACGGTCGTCCCGCTGCAGCTCTTCGCCTACTTCACGGCCAAGATTCTCGGCTGCGACATCGACCAGCCCCGAAACCTGGCCAAGAGCGTGACGGTGGAATAACCGGCGCCGAACAACCGAAAAAAACGGCGGTCCCTCGTTCGGGACCGCCGTTTTTTTCGATGCCGGAAAAGCCGTCACTGCTGAAAACGCCCCGGGAAATTCGACTGCGGCTCCCTTGTGAAAGGGGAGTAGATCCTAAGATGCGTCACGTCCCCGAGCGCGAAATCGTTCCTTCCCCCGGCCTCCGGCAGCCTCTCCCACGGGCCGCCCTTCCGCCTGCAGAGGACGAGCGGTTTCCTCCCGTACGTGGACCACATATCCCAGAGCCTGTCCGTCATCTGGCTTCCGGGAACCAGGTTCGACGAAAAAAGAGGCGGCGTCCCCGGCAGCGGCCGTTCCGTCGTCGAAGCGATTATCAGCCATTGGGTAAGCTGCCATGCCGAGGCCATCTCCTGCGATTTCGAATGGAGAAAAGGAAGGATCTGGAATCCGCCGACGACGCCTCTCGGCGTCGTGCTGACATCGATGACTCCGGAATGATTCGCCCGGATGCGGCCCGTCTCCTGAAATTCGGTTCCGCCGAAGCGTCCGACGCCCCTCACGGGCCTGAGAACGCGGGCCAGTAATTTCGGGCCGGAATCGTACCATCCGATGACGCGCCCGCCCGGACGGTTCTCGATATCGACGAGATAGGGCCTCTCGGACTCCTCGACGTCGAACAGCAACGCCTCGCCCTCGACCGGAAGACCGTGTCGCTCCAGCGGAACCGTGGAACCGTCTTTTTTCCTCACCGACACACGAGTCCCGACCGGCGGCGCCCATCCTCCGAAAAAGCCCGTTCCCGCAGGTGTATCAAGGGTCAGGAACGCCCTCTCTCCCGCTGCGGGAGCGACGGTATGCCTCGGAAGCACGCTGAGCGTCCTGCCTTTCTCCTGTTCCACGGCAAGAGTGATATGTACGGCGTTCACGGCGGATGCGGCCACGGTTCCGGGGGGCGCCCATTTCGAAGCGGTGTACCCCGGCCACCTCGTGCCCGTCGGAATTCCGGAAACCCGTCCGAGAGAAAACGTCCTGCCGTCCGGAAGGACAGCCGTGGCCTCGTCCCCCTGAACGAGCGGGATGATCACGCGGTAGAGGAAAAAAGAAGCGGCTTCTCCGTCACCGCCGAATAAAAGGAGCAGAGAGAGCGCAAGGAGTCCCGCGGAACGTCCGGCGAATTTCAGAATGAACATACCATCCCGACCTCCTCTTCGAAGTTTTGATCTAAAAGTGAGGATAAAACCAAATCGACCAGATATTGCCGAACCAGTGATACAAAATGGCAGGAAGCACCGAACCGTGCCTGCTCCTGAGAAGTCCCATCAGCAGTCCCGGAAAGAAGGCGAGCATCGCGAACGGTCCCTGGAAAATGTGGGAGAGGCCGAAAAGGATGTTCGCGAGAAGAATGCTCCACCAGGCGGACATCCTCCTCGAAAGGAGCGTCTGAAGCCAGCCGCGGAAGAACGTCTCCTCCGAAACAGCTGCCGCGAGCCCCGAAAGAAGCCCCGGAAGGAAGCGCTCCATGGTCCAGGGAGGAAGTGAGCGGGAAAAGAAGAGAAAGACGATTCCGGTCAACGGAACAAGAGTACCCAGAGTGACGAAAAGAACATCCCTGGCTGAGGAAGGCGTAAGCTTCCAGAAAAGGCCGTAGCGTTCGGGAGATTCTCCCCTGAGGGCGGACCAGACGTATGGGAAATAAAGAAAGAATGCGAAAACGATGAACGCAACCATTTGCCTCATATCATATCACAGAATTCGATCGATCTGCCGGAACGCTTTCTTTCAAGAGCAGCGGACTATTCGGTGAAAAGGCCCGAAGTCCCAATTGATATGAAACGCGTGCAATTTTCCAAGCCTTGACACCAACTGCCTTTCTGTTACTATATTGAGATTGTTGAGGATGGGGTGTAGCCAAGCGGCAAGGCAGCGGACTTTGGATCCGCCATCGCTGGTTCGAATCCAGCCACCCCAGCCATGAACAATAGGCAGGGGAGCCTGGAGCGGATCCCCTTTTTTTGTGTTTGCTCAAATTAAAATAAAGGTGTTGATTTCTCTTGTCCGCCTCTCGATGTCTCACCGGAGCGCTGGTCCTTGCCGCAGGCAAGGGGACCAGGATGAAAAGCGAGCTTCCCAAGGTCCTTCTTCCGGCGCTCGACCAGCCGGTGCTTTATTACATTCTTGACACACTCCGGCGGTGCGCCGCTTCTTCGAAGGGAGACCTTCAATCTTCCGCAGCCGTGATCGGGCACAAGGGGGAGATGGTGCAGGAATACCTCTCGTCCGATTGGCCCGAAGTCGTGCCTCTCTGGCAGCACGAACAGCTCGGAACGGGGCATGCAGTCCAGATCGCCAAGGAGTGGTGGTCGGGTTTCGACAACCTCCTCGTTCTTCCCGGCGATGTTCCGCTGCTGACGGAGAACAGCATCTCGAAGCTCATCGGCGAACATGCCGCCTCCGGGGCCGACTGTTCCTTCATCAGCTTCCGCGCGTCGAACCCCTCCGGATACGGAAGGGTGCTCCGGCGTCAGCACGAGATCGCGGTGATCGAGGAGAAGGATGCCTCCGAGGAGCAGAAGCTGCTCACCGAAGTCAACAGCGGCATTTATATTTTCAAGACCTCCTCTCTTCTTCCCCATATCTACAGGCTGGACAACGAAAACGCGCAGGGCGAGTACTACCTCCCGGACATCATCTCGATGATGGTGCGGTCGGGCGGAAAAGTCAACGCGTCCCTTGCCGGGGATGAAAACGAGTTCGGCGGGATCAACACTCCGTTTCAGCTATCCGCTGCAGTTGCGCAGCTCAGGCGTCGCCTCGTCCATCAACACCTCGCCGCCGGAGTCCGCATGCAGGATCCCGATTCCGTCTGGATCGGTCCGCAGGTCGAAGTCGCGGAGGATGTCGTCCTCGAACCGTTCGTGCAGCTCTGGGGAAGGACTTCGGTAGGCAGGGGCAGCAGGGTCGGGAGCTTCTCGATCCTGAGGAACGCCGTCCTTGAAGAGAGCGTCGAGGTCGTCAGCCACGCGTCGCTTTCCGACAGCGTATTCCGCAAAGGAGTGCAGGTCGGGCCGTTCATCGTCGTGCGCGACGGTTCGGTTTTCGAGGAGAACTCGCGGGGCGGCAAGTTCGTCGAGGTGAAGAAAAGTACGGTAGGTCAGGGAAGCAAGGTGCCGCACCTCTCCTACATCGGGGACGCGTCCATCGGCCGGGAGAGCAACATCGGCGCGGGAACCGTCACGTGCAATTACGACGGCAGAAACAAGAATCCTACGTTCATCGGCGACCGGTGCTTCATCGGGAGCGACACCATGCTCATCGCCCCGGTGAAGGTAGGGGACGAAGGATACACGGCTGCCGGATCCGTCGTCACACAGGACGTTCCCGACGGCGCCCTTGCCGTGGGAAGAGCCAGGCAGAGGAATATCGAGGGCTGGGCGAAAAAAGCGGGGAAACAACAGGCCGAGTGAGGCGAAAATACGGGCCTGCCGCCCAATGCAACAGGTATTGCTAAAGGAGGCAAAACGCAATGATGGGATCCATCGGACGCGAATTGAAAATTTTTTCCGGAACAGCCCATCCTGCCTTCGCACGAAGGGTCTGTAGCGAACTTGGAATCGAACTGTCGCGGGCGAAGCATTTCCGCTTCTCGGACGGTGAAATAGGGCTTTCCATAGAGGAGAGCGTCCGGGGAGCGGATGTCTTCGTGGTGCAGCCGACGTGCAACCCCGTGAATGAAAACCTTGTCGAGCTCCTGATCATGATCGACGCGCTCAAGCGGGCGTCCGCATACCGCATCAACGTGGTCATTCCGTATTTCGGCTACGCCCGGCAGGACAGGAAGACAAAGCCGAGGGATCCGATCTCCGCAAAGCTCATGGCCAACCTGCTCACGGAAGCCGGTTCGACCCGCGTCATCTCGGCCGACCTCCATGCGGGACAGATCCAGGGGTTCTTCGATATCCCCGTGGACAATCTTACCGGCATACCGCTTCTTGCCAGCTATTTCCGCGAGATCCTCGCACCGGTCTCGGAAGACGGTTCCCTGACGGTCGTGGCGCCCGACGTCGGAGGCGTGGTCCGGGCAAGAAGATTTGCCGGAACCCTGAAGGCGGACCTTGCGATCGTCGACAAGCGCCGTTCCCATGAAGTGGCCAACCTGTGCGAGGTCATGGACATCATCGGCGATATCCGGGGCAGAACGGCCATTCTCGTGGACGATATCATCGACACGGCCGGGACCATCTGCAACGCGGCCGCTCTCATCCGTGAAAGAGGAGCCGTCAGGATCTACGCGTGCTCGACCCACGGCGTGCTTTCCGGCCCTGCGTTCGACCGCCTGGAGCACTCCAATATCGATCAGGTGGTTTTGACGGACACGATCCCATTGCCTGAGAGCAAGAAATCGGATAAAATCATTCAATTGTCCATCGCGCCACTTTTTGCCGAGGCGATTCTCAGGGTCCACAGCGACCGCTCGGTGAGCAGTCTTTTTGACTGAAGAGGCGCGGATTGTCAATTTTTGCGGTTCCTCTAAAGGAATCGATTTTCAAGGAGGATGTGTGTGTGATGTCTGAGAAAACAAGTATCGTACTGGAAGAGCGAAAGGAAACAGGCAAGGAAGTCTGCAAGAAGATGCGCCCTGCAGGGTATATCCCCTGCGTATTTTACGGGCCCGAGTATATCGAGTCCGTTCCCGCGAAGGTCAAGGCGTCCGAGATCACGAAGCTCGTCAATTCTCCCCAGTGGGAGACCCTGACGCTCGATGCGACCCTGCCGAACGGAAAGAAAGAGATGTGCCTCATGCGGGCCGTCCAGAAGGATTTTCTCAACGGAAACATCCTCCACATCGATTTTCTCCAGCTCGTGAAAGGGCATAAGATCAACGTCAACATCCCGATTCACCTTGTCGGACGTGAAGCCTGCCAGGGCGTCAAGCTCGGCGGTCTTATCGACCAGATCCTCCGCGAAGTGCCGATGGAAGTCATGCCGGGGCGGATCCCCGACTCCATTACGCTGGACGTTGCCTCTCTCGGGCTCGGCGATCAGCTCCACGTACGCGACCTCGACGTGCCGTCCGACGCTGTGATGCTTGTCGAAGAGGACGAAGTCGTCGTCTCGGTCATGATTCCGAGGGGCGTCGTCGAGGCCGAAGCCGAAGAGGGGGAGGAGAAGGAAGTCGAAGTCGTCGCCAAGGGCAAGGCAAAGGGCGAAGAAGAGGAATAAGACCGTTTGAAAATTGTCGCTGGTTTGGGAAACCCCGGGCCGGAGTATGTCTTTTCGCGCCACAATGCAGGCTGGCTCGCGATCGATCATCTTGTGAACCGTTTTTCCTGCGGCGTGCCTCGAATGCAGTTCGCCTCGATGGCCTGGTCCTTCTTTCTGAACGGCGAGAAGATCCTTCTGCTGAAACCGCTGACGTACATGAACCTCAGCGGCAGGGCGGTCGGCGAGGCCGTCGACTACCTGTCGGCGGCCTGGGAAGAGGTACTTGTGGTCTACGACGACGCCGCGCTTCCCTTCGGAAAACTGCGGATGCGTGCGAAAGGCTCCGCCGGAGGACACAAGGGACTCCTCTCGATCCTCGCACGGTCGGGAACCCTGGAAGTCCCCCGCCTCCGGATCGGGGTCGGGGCTGCTCCGGACCCAAGGGGAATGGTGTCGTGGGTGCTCGGCAATTTCGGCAGGGAAGAGCAGAAAGAGCTTCCCTCGCTGTTCGACAGGATCGAGGAAGCCGTCGCATTATGGGTCTCGTCCGGTACCGAAAAGGCGATGAATCGTGTGAACGCATCTCAATGAACTGAACGGAGGTGGCGGATTCTTCCGCCACCTCTTTTCTCCGGAGCCGATTGAATGAAAACCCCCGCCGGAACAAGAAAAAACAAAGTCTGGGAAATCGAGGAAACGCTCTGGAAACAGGGAGCGGCGGTGCACCTTCCCGTGGACGGCGCTGCCAGGTGCTGGATCTGCCGCGCCCCCCGGGAACGGACCGTGGCGGTCTTTCCCGATCCGAAGCAGGCCGGAATATTCCTTGCGGACTGGCAGGCGCTCTTCCCCGAAGAACCCGCCTCGTACCTCCAGGAGATCCCCCTCACACCCCAGGGAGTATCCAGCAAGGCGCTGTCCGTCCAGCGGGGGGAAACGCTCGCTCGCTGGGCTGAAGACGGAGGAATTCTCGTCACGACGGGAGGCGGTCTCCTCGGACCCCTTTCGAGAGGAAGCGGGGAACTGCACCTCGAAAGGGGAGAGGAATACCGGAGAGATTCCCTTCTCGACTGGCTCGTGCATGCCGGGTACGTCCGGTCGGACCTCGTCTGGGCTCCCGGACAGTTTGTCTTTCGCGGCTATATCCTCGATGTGTACGACCCTGCCTACGCATACCCCCTTCGCCTCGAATTCTTCGACGACGCCCTTGAAAGCATCCGCAGCTTTTCGCCGCGGACGCAAAAGAGCGTCGGGCTTCTCGAGGAAATTTCTATCCGTTCTCTCAGTTTCGTGAAAGAGGTGTCCGTACTCGACTTCTTCCCGCCGGATACCTGCTTTCTTCTCTTCGAGCCCGCAAAAACCGAGACCTCCGCCGAGACCTACGAGATCCTCTGGCGGGAAATCGCGTCGCCCTCCGGAATTTCTCCGCTTCCGCCGTGGCAGGCGTTCCATCTCCGCATCGCCTCGTGGCCCACGCTGCGGATCACGGCCGGAGTGCATCGGACCAGCGGAGCATTCTCCCTCGAGGAGACGCCTCTGTTCAAGGGAAATCTCGAACGATTCAGGTGGACGTGCGACTCGTGGAAAAAAGAGGGCTACCGCATCCGCCTCTTCACCGAAAATCCGCGGCTTCTCTCGTTTTACGACGAAGACCTCTCCACGGTCAAGGGATCGCTCTCCAAAGGGTTTCTCGATCCGCTGGAGCGTATCGTCCATATTTCGGACCTCGAGCTCTCCGGAATTTCCGAGAGGGCGTTTTCCTCCGCCCTCTCTTTCGCGCCGCCGCGGGACTGGCACGAACAGCTTTCCGAAGGACGCCTCATCATCCACGAGGACTACGGCCTCTGCGTCTTCCGCGGCTCGGAGGAGGTCACGATCGCAGGGGAATCGATGGACAGCCTCGTTCTCGAGTTCGCAGACAACAAACGCCTCTTTCTGCCCGTCCTTCAACTCCACAAGATCACCCCGCTTTCCGGGCACGCGGACGGCGACGTTCAGCTCGACTCCCTCAAGGGAACGCGCTGGAAAAAAAACGTCGCGAAAACCCGCGAACGGGTGCTGCAGGAGGTCCGCGCACTCCTGGAACTCTACGCGAAGCGCGAACTTGTGGAAGGATTCGCCTTTCCTCCCCGGGACGATCTCTTCGAGGAGTTCGAACGGTCATTCCCCCATGCGGAGACCCGGGACCAGCTCGTGGCCATATCCGAAGTCCTCGCGGACATGGAACGCTCATTCCCGATGGACCGCCTTCTCGTCGGCGACGTCGGCTACGGAAAGACCGAAGTGGCGCTCCGGGCCGCCTTCCGTGCGGTCCAGGGCGGAAAACAGGTCGCGCTGCTCGTTCCGACGACCATCCTGGCCCAGCAGCACAACATCTCCTTCACCGCGCGCCTTACCGGATTTCCGGTGAAAATCGCCTTCCTCTCGCGCTTTATTCCCGCGAAAGAGCAGCGGCAAGTGCTCGAACAAACGGCGTCGGGAGAGGTGGACATCCTCATCGGAACAGCGCGGATGCTTCAAAAGGATGTCGGATTCAAGGACCTCGGACTCCTCATCATCGACGAGGAGCACCGTTTCGGCGTCATGTCGAAGGAGAAGCTCAAGCAGGCCAGGGAGAACATCGATGTCCTCATGCTCTCCGCAACGCCGATCCCCAGGACCCTCGCGCTCTCCCTGAAGGGGCTCCGGAGCATCTCCGTGCTCAACGAGCCTCCGCACAACCGTGTACCCGTCGTCACCACGGCCGGTCCATGGAACACCCATATCGTCAGGAACGCGATCTCGCGGGAACTCGAACGGGGCGGCCAGGTCTACTACGTCACCAACCGCATCGTCCGAATGCCCGGCAGGTGCGAATTTCTCAGGCAGCTCTTTCCGGAGGCCGCCATCGGGATGGCGCACGGCAGGATGAAAGAGCGCGAACTTGAAGAAACAATGATGAACTTTTATAATGGAGCGATACAAATTCTCTTGTGCACGACGATCATCGAAAGCGGGCTCGATGTCGGCGCCGCGAACACGCTCATCGTCGAGGACTGCCAGGAGCTCGGGCTCGCCCAGATGTATCAGCTTCGCGGTCGCGTCGGTCGGCGGGAGGAGACCGCGTATGCCTACTTCCTCTACCCTGAAGGGCGCCCCCTGGCCGGAGAGACGCTCGAACGTCTCGACGCCGTCACATCGCTCAACAACGAAGGCGCCGGATACGATCTCGCTCTCGAAGACCTGCGCATCCGCGGCAGCGGCGATCTGCTGGGGACATCGCAGCACGGAAGCGGCCGAGGAATAGCGGATTCCCACCTCTATTGCTCCCTCCTCGAAGAGGAGATCGCCGCAATACGGGGCCGGACTCCCGCTTCCGCATCGGTCTCAGCGGAAATCCCGTGCCTGGTCCCCTCGTTCTACATTCCGCAGGAGAACATACGGATTGCCCTGTACAGGAGGCTCCTGCGAATAAGCGGGCTGGAAGAGCTTCGGGAGCTCGAAAAAGAGGTCAGGGACCGTTTCGGTCCCCTCCCTGAAAGTCTTGAAAATCTTTTTTCCATTTCTTTTTTACGTTCACGGGGCGGTTTTTATGGTATCTTGTCTATGGAAAGCACGCGGCGCGAAACGACGCTCATCGGCGAAGGCCCCTTCTTCGAGATTCTCCGGACGAAACAGTTCTGGATCGGAAAAGAGAAAAAACTTACCGGCCCCGGCGGATCAGCCGGATTGCGGGATGTGCTCTCCGGACTTCGACAAATAAAGCAGGTGCTGTAGAATAATGGATATTCATCGCGGACACTCTTTCGACGAACTCCTTGCGGTCATGTCCCGGCTCCGGGGAGAGAACGGATGCCCATGGGACAGGGAGCAGACTTTGGAAAGCCTTCGGACGTACATCGTGGAGGAGGCGTACGAGCTCGTCGACGCCATCTCAGGGAACGAAACCGCGGATATCGTGGAGGAGTGCGGAGACCTTCTGCTCCAGGTCGTCTTCGTCTCGAAGATCGCCGAGGACGAAGGGCGTTTTTCCATCGCCGACGTGACGCGCGTTCTGGTCGAGAAACTGGTCAGGCGGCATCCTCATGTCTTTGCGGACGCCGAGGCCCGCACCAGCGGGCAGGTGCTCCGGAAGTGGGAGGAGATCAAAAGCGGCGAGAAGGAGAAAAAAAAGAAGGACACGTCGCTTCTCGCAGGAGTTCCCGAAGGTCTCCCTCCGCTCGCGAAGGCCGCGCGCATCCAGTCCAAGGCCGCCCATGTCGGGTTCGACTGGGAGAAAGGCGACCTCGACCCGCTTTACGACAAAGTGGACGAAGAGATAGAGGAAATACACAGGGCGGTCGAGTCGGGAAACCGGGAAAAAATCGAAGAGGAAGTGGGCGACCTGCTCTTCGCCGCCGTGAACCTTGCACGGCACCTCGACGTGAACCCCGACTCCGCGCTTGGAAAGGCGAACCGGAAGTTCTCGGAGAGGTTCCGGATCGTCGAGGCCATGGTGCACGATACAGGAAGCCCGTGGAGCAGTTTTACCCTGGAAGCACTCGATGGATTTTGGCAAGAGGCCAAAAAGACCCCTCTTGCGAAGAATAAGAGCGTGTTGGATTGATCCGGAAAGACATTCGGGACACACAATATCGAAAAGTATGGAGGAAATGCGAACATGACCAGCCCTAACAAGAAGAAGAACGATACGGCCTCCGCAGCATCTTCCAATGCGAACCGGGAGAAAGCGGAAAAACAGCAGGCACAGCCTGCGGCGGAGCAGCAGAAACCGGCGGAGCCCAAAGCAGCGGAGCCCGTAGTGCTGGAGAAACAGTCGCGGAGAATCGTCGGCATCACCGACACAACCCTTCGCGACGCTCACCAGTCTCTCATGGCGACCCGCATGAGAGTCGAGGACATGGCCGGGATCATCGAGCAGATGGACGACATCGGGTTCCACTCGATGGAAGTCTGGGGCGGCGCGACCTACGACAGCTGCATGCGCTTCCTCGACGAGGACCCGTGGGAGCGTCTCCGGACCATGCGGAGACTCTTCAAAAAGACCAAGCTTCAAATGCTGCTGCGCGGTCAGAACGTGGTGGGGTACCGACACTATGCCGACGACACCGTGCGCGAGTTCGTCAAGAGGGCCGTTGGAAACGGACTCGACATCATCCGCGTCTTCGACGCCCTCAACGACCTGCGGAACATGGAAGTTGCCGCCGACCAGATCAAGAAGGAGGGCGCGCACCTGCAGCTCGCCTTCTCGTTCACGCTCTCTCCGGTACACTCCCTGGAAGCCTTCGGCAAGCTGGCGAAGGACATGCAGTCCATGGGCGCCGATTCCATCTGCATCAAGGATATGGCCGGCATCATCAGCCCCGTCGAGACGGCGGACCTCGTCAAAACGATCAAGCGCGAGACAGGGCTTCCCGTCCAGGTCCACTCCCACTACACCAGCGGAATGGCCTCCATGGCCTATTTCGCCGGGCTCGAAGCGGGCGCCGATGTCGTCGACTGCGCCATCTCGCCGTTCGCAATGGGCACCAGCCAGCCCCCGGTCGAATCGATGGTCGCGGCGCTCAAAGGCGGCGGTTTCGACACGGACATCGAACTCGAGAAACTCGTCCCGATCGCAATGCACTTCAAGAAAGTGCGGGACAAGTACTCCAGTATCTTCATCGACCTGGGCGGCGTCGACATCAACGTCCTCATCTACCAGATCCCGGGCGGAATGTATTCCAACCTCGTCAGCCAGCTCAAGGATCAGAACGCTCTTCACAGGCTTCCCGAGGTGCTCAAGGAAGTTCCGATAGTCCGCAAGGAGATGGGATATCCCCCGCTCGTCACCCCCACAAGCCAGATCGTCGGCACGCAGGCCACGCTCAACGTCCTCGTCGGCGAGCGCTGGAAGATCGTTCCAAACGAAGTGAAGAGCTACTTCCGCGGAGAGTACGGAAAGCCCCCGGCGGAGGTCGATCCCGATATCCAGAAAAAGGTCATCGGAGACACCGTCCCCATCACGTGCAGACCGGCCGAGATGATCAAGCCCGAGTTGGAAGAGGCGAATAAAGCCGTCGCGCCGTGGGTTCTTCAGCCGGAGGACGTGCTCAGCTACGTTCTCTTCCCGGCCGTGGCAAAGGACTTCCTCATGAAGAAGTTCGCCCGCGAAATGAAAGTCGACGTCGGCGTGGCCGAACTCGTCGACGGTGCGGGCTACCCCGTTTAGAAAAGGGAGAGTGCGGCACAAAAGAATGTACATCGATGATGAAAACGAAATAATCGAGACGGGGACGTTTCTTCGCGAACTGGAATTTTCGGACATGGACACCATGTCCCGTTTCGCGGGAACAAGCGACGAAAACCTCTCGGAGATCGAACAGCGCTACCCCGTGAGGCTCCTCGTAAGAGGCAGCCGCCTTGCGGTGCGCGGCCCGGACGAGGAGGCGGTGGATGCTGTCCACCGCCTCCTCGAACAGCTCCACAAAATAGCGGCGAAAGGGCATCCCCTCCACTTGGCCGATGTCCGCTACGCCATGGACATGATCGCGGAAAAGGGGTCGGTGGACCTCGCGCCCCTCTTCTCCGAGGTGATCTGCACGACGGCCAGGGGAAAACCCATCCGCGCGAAGACGGAGGGGCAGCGGGGCTACCTCGAAGCGGTCCGGAAAAACCATATCGTCTTCTCGATAGGTCCCGCCGGGACGGGGAAGACCTTCCTTGCCGTGTGCCATGCGGTCACGCTCCTCAAGGCCGCAGCGATCAGCAGGATCGTCCTCGTGCGCCCTGCCGTGGAGGCCGGCGAAAGCCTCGGCTACCTCCCCGGGGATCTTCGCGAGAAGGTCGAGCCCTACGTGCGCCCCCTCTACGACGCGTTTTACGATCTCCTCTCGCCGGAGCGTTTTCTCCGGTACGTCGACAAGGGGGTCATCGAAATCGCCCCGCTGGCGTACATGAGAGGGAGGACGCTCAACGACAGCTTCATCATCCTCGACGAGGCGCAGAACACCACTCCCGAGCAGATGAAGATGTTCCTCACCCGCCTGGGCTTCGGATCCAAAGCCGTGATCACGGGCGACATCACGCAGATCGACCTTCCCTCGGGAAAGAAATCCGGACTCATCCAGGTCCGGGACATTCTGCAGGATATCGAGGGCATAGAATTTTTCACGCTCACTCATTCAGACGTGGTCCGCCACGAGATTGTCCAGAAAGTAGTGATGGCGTACGAGCGCTATGAACATCAGCGGCAATCCCTCTCGTAAAAGCGTCGCCTACAGAACGGGAAAGAAGAAAAGAAAGTTCTTTTTCTTTTCCGAGACAGCGTCTCCGGACTTTCGTTCGCTGGCGCTGCTCCTTCTGGTGGTCTTCGCGCTGACCGTCATCTTCCTGAAATGGTTCTTCGAAGACCGGGTCGACGGTTTCCTGCCTGGCGAGCCCTCCGCCAGGACCTATTTCGCCCTCTACCCAATGAAATACGTGGACGAGGAAGGGACGTACGTGCTCCGCTCCAGGGTCGGGGACACCATCGCCGGCGTCCTCGTCAGGGACGGGGCCGGAATGGACCGCCTCATCTCGAGGATCGAGATGATGGCGGAGGGCGATGTCGTCCGCCTCTCTCTCTCGCCCCAGCTGACGGATCTGATCAAGAGCCACCCGGAGGAAAAGCGGAAAAGAATCCTGCAGGAGAGCGCCCGCCTGGCCGATATCTATCTCCAGTCCCAGGAAGGAGAGGCGCCCGCCTTCACATGGTCTCCCGAGGTCTTATGGAGAGAGATCGAAAAGCTCGCCCTCCCGATGGAGGAGAACAACATCATCTACCAGGTGCTCGACGAAGTCCTCCAGCCTCTTGCCCGGGTGGACCCCGATCTCACCCGGGCGCTGAGGGAGGATATGGCCGCATCGCTGCAGGCTGTCGAGCGGAGCGTGGGGCCCGGAGACGTGCTCGTCGAAAAAGGCCAGGTCATCACCGACCAGGCCGCACGAATCCTGGAGATGCAGGGGTACTCCAAGGTCCTCTTCCCCTGGAAGCAGATCCTGTTCGCCCTGATCCTGCTGCCCTTCTGGCCTCTCTGGCTCTCGATCCAGGCGGGCGGACGCGATTCGGGCCCGGACACGGAAGAAACCTTTCCCTGGATCTATCTTGCCTTCATCGTCGGGATGAGCTGGGTCTCCGAGTACGCTTCCTCACTCTTCCAGGCGCAGGGGATGGGCGCCCTTTTTCTCGCCGGATGCGCCTACCTCACGCTGCCGTCTCGCCTCGCCCTTCAGCTCGTCCTCGGAGGAGGCATTCTCGCGGGCCTGGTCGCGACGGGTTTTTCGACGCTCCAGGTTCTCCTGGTCTCGTTCATGGGCATAGTGAGCGCATTCGGAGGCTTTTTTCTCCTCAGGGACGTCCACTCCCGCGGTCATTTCTGGAAACAGCTCTTTCTTCTCGGCGTGATCCAGACCATTACAGGGTTTATTATCAGGTGGGCTTTCAGCCTCCCGTTCTCCGGATCGCTCCTGCTCTCGCTCGTGCTCGCGGCAGCGCTGTGGAGCAGCCTCGTCATCGCGGTTCTTCCGCTCCTCGAAGACTCGTTCGACGTCCTGTCGCCCCTCCGGCTGATCGAGCTGAGCCACCCGTCGAACCCGCTGCTCAAAAAACTGCAGATCGAGGCAGCCGGAACCTACCATCACTCCCTGATGCTGGGAACGCTCGCCGAGACCGTTGCCGACAAGCTCGGAATGAACGCGAATCTTCTCAAGGCAGGGGCCTATTTTCACGACATCGGCAAGCTCAGGCGCCCGGTCTTCTTCGTCGAGAACCAGATGGGGGGCGAGAACGTCCACGACGAGCTGAAACCCTCCCTTTCCGCGCTCGTGATACTGTCGCACGTCCGCGAAGGACTCGAGCTCGCCGAGGAATACCACCTCCCCCGGATCATCCGTTCGTTCATCGCGGAGCATCACGGCACAACCTGCCTCTCCTACTTTTACCGGAAGGCGAAGACGATGGGGCTCTCCATTCCGAGGGACCAGTTCTGCTATCCGGGGCCCCGCCCCCGAAGCCGCGAGACGGGACTTCTCATGCTCGTCGACTCCGTGGAGGCGGCCCTCAGGGCCGAGGTTCGCGGAACTCTGTCGACGCCCGATATCAAGGACACCATCGCGAGAGTCGTCGACTCAAAGATAGCGGAGGGGCAGCTCGACAACATCGACTTCACGCTGCGCGACCTCGCCGTCATTCGCGAGACGTTGCTCTCGGCGCTCCAGACGATGTATCATACCCGCAAGGTACAGGAGATAAAGGAAAAAGAAACGCTTCAAAAAAACAATGCAAAACAGGAGGACGATGTCCAGTGAAGCTTCACTTGCGCCTCGACAACGGCGAAGACCCCGACCCGGCAAGGAGTCGGTGCAGCGACCTCATCGGCAACGCCGAAAAAGCCTTCGCCCGCGCTCTCGATAAATTATTCCCGGAAGGCGCCCTGCCTGCGCGCGCGGAAATATCCCTCGCCTTTCCAACCCTTGCCGACATAAAGGAAAAAAACCGTACATTCCGGGGAATCGACGAGCCGACGGATGTCCTCTCCTTCCCGCTATGGGAGGAGGACGGAGAATTCCGCCCCGGAAGCCGGCTTCCTGTTCTGCCGCTGGGTGACATCCTGATCTGCCCCGAGTACGTCCGCAACGCCGTCTCGCCTTCCGGTCCGGACGCCTTTCGCGAAGAGATGGCGCTGATGCTGGCGCACGGTTTTCTGCACCTCCTCGCGTGGGACCACGACACGGAGGAGCGGCAACAGCGGATGGAGGCCCTTCAGGAAGAGATCAGAAGGGAAATTCTCTCGCCTTCCGCGGGCGATGCGGAACCGGGATCGGAAAAGGAGGTCCGGAAGTGAATCCTCTCGCTGTGCAGTCGACGGTGATTCTTCTCGTCCTGCTCTTCCTGTCCGCTTTTTTCAGCGCGTCCGAGACCGCGATCACCTCGTCGGGAAGAGGGAAGATCCTCTCGCTCATCGAGCGCTACCCTTACCAGAGGCGGTTTTTCGAATGGCTTCTCGGTGACATCCAGCGAGCTCTCACGATCGTGCTCATATCGAACAACCTGGTGAACATCGCCGCGAGCGCGGTCGCCACCTCGCTCGCGATCACCCTGATAGGGCAGGGGGGAGTTTTCCTCGCCGTGGGACTCATGACGGTGCTCATCGTGATCTTCGGTGAAATATTCCCCAAGAGCGTCGCGATTCTCCGTTCGGACGCAATGCTCGTTTTCTCCCTCCCGATGCTGCGCCTTCTCGACATCCTGCTCGCGCCGTTCCTGTGGGCCATGCTCGCCGTGGTCAAGTTCCTCGGCGTTCTCTTCAAGGTGGACCTCAAGGCCCGCCACCCCTTCGTGACCCGCGAGGAGTTCGAGCAGATGGTCAACATCGGCGAGGAGTCCGGTGCCCTCGAAGAGGTCGAGCGCAGGATGATCCACGGCATCATTTCCTTCGAGGAGACCAGGGTCTACGAAATCATGGTCCCCCGGACCGACATGGACGCCGTTCCATCCACATGCACCATCGCCGAGGCCATGAAGGTCTTCCAGGAGCACGGGCACTCGCGTGTTCCCGTCTTCGAGGAAAACCTCGACGATATCGTCGGCATCCTCTACGTCAAGGACACCATACCCAGCCTGCTCGCCGGGGAGCTCGAGGCTCCCGTATCAAGCGTCATGCGCGACGCCCTTTTCGTCCCCGAAAGCATGCGCGTGGTTGAACTCTTCAACAACATGAAGGGGCGCCACGTCCACATGGCCATCGTGGTCGACGAATACGGCGGCGTCGCCGGCATCGCCACTCTCGAGGACCTCCTCGAGGAGATCGTCGGGGAGATCCAGGACGAGTACGACAAGGAGAACCCCTCCTTCCTCGCGGAGGAGGACGGCAGCTACCTCGTCCAGGGACACGTCAGCCTCGAGGATCTCAGCGACCTCCTGGAGGCCTCGTTTGAATCCGAAGACGCCGAGAGCCTCGGAGGCCTCGTCCTCTCGATATCCGGCGATTTCCCGTCCACTGGGGAGAAGATCCTCTACCGCTGCCCCGACGGCGAGGGGAACTGGGAGATCGAAGTTCTCGAGGTGGAAGACCACAGAATCAAGCTGCTTCGACTCCTGCCCAAGGAGCGGGGGTATTTCATTCCACCGGAGGTCGTCGAATAATGAGCCTTTTCACGCGTACGTTTTCCTGGCCGGATTCCTGGCCTTCTCCGGAGGCGCTTCTCGAAGCCGCACGGGAGGGACAAAAGAGAGCCTACGTGCCCTATTCCTCCTTTCCCGTCGGCGCCGCGCTGCTCGTCGAGGATTTGGACAGCCTTGTCGTGGGGTGCAACGTGGAAAACGCCTCTTACGGACTCTCCATCTGCGCCGAGCGAAGCGCCGCCGTCGCGATGATCGCCCTCGGAGGAAAGAAGCCCCTTGCCGCCGCGATCGTCGGCAGAAGAGGCGAGCCGTGCATGCCGTGCGGAGCGTGCCGCCAGTTTCTCGCCGAGTTCAACCCCGAAATGGCCCTTGTCCTCGAACAGGGCGAATCGTACGAGGCGGCTTCCCTTGCCGAGCTTTTCCCGGCCCCGTTCCTCCTCGTGAAGAAGAACGGAGACAAATGAACCTCTCCCCTGAAACCCTTTTCCGCGCGGGGAACGTCGTTCTCGCGGGCAGGCCGAACGTCGGAAAATCCTCGCTGGTGAACAGGCTTCTCGAGTACAAGGTTTCCATCGTCTCCGAAAAACCGCAGACCACAAGGAACCTCATCCGGTGCATCTACAACGGGGAGGGGTTTCAGATCGTCTTCACCGACACTCCCGGAATCCACCTCCCGAAGCACACGCTCGGAAAGGCGCTTGTCGAGGCGGCCGTCGAAGCCCTCGAGGACGCCTGCCTCGTATGCTACGTCGTCGAGGCGGAGGACCGGGAGATCGGCCCGGAGGACGAGGAGATCATCGCCGTGCTTCAGAAAATCCGCACGCCGGTGCTGCTCGTCGTCAACAAGTGCGACCAGCTTCTCCAGCGCAAGACAAGAAACCCCGCCGGGGGAGAGGGCGCGCTCGCCGCCGTCGGCAGACTCTACCGTCAGCGGCTTTCGTTCTGCGGCGAGATCTTCGTCTCGGCCAGGACCGGAAAAGGGCTTGACGCCCTTCTGGCGGCCATCCGGCCCCATCTCCCCGAAGGCCCTCCATTCTACGACGAGGACATCCTCGTCGACCGCCCCGAGAAATTCATCGCCTCCGAGATGATACGGGAGAAAGTCCTGCGCCTGACGCACCGCGAAGTACCTCACAGCGTGGCGGTGGAGATCGAGGAGTACAAGAGCCCCGACGAATACCCCGAGCGGGATGTCCTCTTCATCCGCGCCACCCTCTACGTCGAGCGGGAAGGGCAGAAACGCATCGTCATAGGGGACGGAGGCGCGCGGCTGAAAGAGATCGGCAGGCTCGCGAGGATCGATATCGAAGCGCTCACCGGGCACAAGGTATACCTCGAACTCTGGATCAAGGTCCGAAGCGACTGGCGCCGTTCGGAGTCCGACCTCAGGATGCTCGGCATCAGGGAGCGCCGTTCGTGACGGGCGGCGAACCGGATGACGGACAGGCCGCCCCCGGAAGCTTCAAATGTCACGCCCGGGCACTTTACCCGCCCGGATACGCCGCTTCCGCAGCCGCCCGGTTTCTTCGCCGGCGACGGAATTCCGCAGGGGCTGGTCAGGCAGTCGGGCGTCGTCCTCCGGAGGGAGATCTCCGCCGAGGGGAACGTCTCTCTCTACCTCTTCCTCAAGGAGATCGGCCCGGTCTGGATCTCCGCTCCGGGAGCGTCGAGAGGCAGAATTCGTTTCGGAGGCGCGATAGAACCTCTCGTCTGGGCGAATTTCAATCTTTACAAGGGGACGAAAAGGTTCTATCTTAAATCGGTGGATATCAAGGAGGATTTTTGGGCGCTTCGGGCGGACCCCGAAAAAATCCGCACCATGCTCGAATGGGACCGGATGCTCTGCCGGCACCTCGTTCCCGGCCTGCCGTGCGACGAAGTCCTCGCGATCTTCTACTGGTCCGGAATGCTCTTGAAAGAAGGGGTTTCCCCTGCCGTCGCGGAGTGGAGATTCCTCTGGAAATGGCTGAACAGCTGGGGGATAGCGCCTTCCCTCGACTTCTGCAGCGGATGCGGCGCGCCGCTGTCGGACGCCCGCCTTTCCGCCTCGGGTCTTTTGTGCCCGGCATGCTACCGGCGGAATGAAGGAACGCTCCTGCCGGAGAAAGCCCTCGTTCTCATGAGGAAAGCGGTCGGATCGCCCGTGAACAGAATGGGCGAACTCTTTCCGGCGGAGGTGTTTCCCGGCGGCTCTCTCTGGGAAGACGCCAACTGCCGTCTGCGCCTTTTCTTCAATGCAATGCAATGATAAAAATCGCAAACGAAAGCGAAAACAAAGGCTCCCGCCAGCGGTGAGCTTCCTGTCGAGGAGGGGTATATATATGAATTTCCAGGAAATTGTGTTCCGTCTCGAGCGCTTCTGGTCCGAGCACGGATGCGTCGTGCAGCAGCCGTACGACATAGAGGTCGGAGCGGGTACGATGAACCCCGCCACGTGCCTCCGGGTACTCGGCCCGGAACCGTGGCGCGTGGCATACGTCGAGCCGTCCCGCCGTCCGACCGACGGCCGCTACGGAGAGAACCCGAACCGGCTTCAGCACTACTACCAGTACCAGGTCATCATCAAGCCGGCCCCTTCGGACATCATCGAACTCTACCTCCAGAGCCTCGCGGCCCTGGGAATCGAGCCCGAAGCCCACGACATCCGCTTCGTCGAGGACGACTGGGAATCTCCCACCGTCGGCGCGTGGGGTCTCGGATGGGAGGTCTGGCTCGACGGCATGGAGGTGACGCAGTTCACCTACTTCCAGCAGGTGGGCGGAATCGACATGGACCTCGTTCCCGCCGAGATCACCTACGGCATCGAGCGCATCGCCATGTTCGTCCAGAAGGTCGATAACGTCTACGACCTCCAATGGGTCGGCAACGTCAGGTACGGCGACGTCCACCACAAGGGCGAGGTCGAGTACTCGCACTACAACTTCGAATGCGCCGACACGAAGATGCTCTTCCAGCTCTTCGGCATGTACGAAGCCGAAGCCGACAGGATCCTCCGGAAAGGGTTCGTCCTTCCCGCGTACGACTACGTGCTCAAGTGCTCTCACACCTTCAACCTTCTCGATGCCCGGAACGCCATCAGCGTGACCGAAAGGACGGGGTACATCGGAAGGATCCGCATGCTCGCCGGCAGGTGCTGCGCCGCGTATGCGGAACAGCGCCGCGGGATGGGACTTCCCTTTACCGGCAAATTCGACGAAGAGACATTGAAGAGGTGACCCCTATGACATATAAAAACGTGCTGCTCGAAATCGGAACGGAAGAGATCCCGTCGCGCTTTCTCCCGGATGCGCTCGAGCTGCTTGAAAAATCCGCGAAAGAGGAGTTCCGGAACGCGCGCATCCCCTTCAAGAGCGCGTCGGCCTTCGCCACGCCGCGAAGAATCGCCCTCATGCTCCGTGAAGTCGAGGAAGAGCAGGAAGATCTCGTTCACACATTCAAAGGACCGGCATGGAACGCGGCATTCGACATGAACGGCAATCCGACCCGGGCCGCGTACGGGTTCGCCGGGAGCAAGGGGGTCGCCATCGACGATCTTGTTCCCGAGGAAGTCGACGGCGTGAAATATGCGCACGCCCGCGTCTCCGAGCCGGGAAAGCCGACCCTCGAAATACTGCCCGACATTCTTCCCGCGCTCATCCGGAAGCTCGTCTTTCCGAAGAGCATGTTCTGGAGTGCGCCGACCGTCCGTTTCGCCCGCCCGATCCGCTGGATCGTCGCGATGGCCGACACGATCGTCATTCCCTTCACGTACGGAAACATCGCCAGCGGTTCCGTCACACGGGGCCATCGCTTCATGGGAGCGAAACAGATTCCCGTCGACGACGCGGCGAACTTCATGGAGCGTCTCTACGACAACCACGTCATCCTGGACCAGGAGAAACGCCGCCAGAAGATGCTCGCGGGGATCAACGCCCTCGAATACGATCTCGACGGCTCCGTCGAGCTTGACCCCGAGGTGATCAACGAGAACCTCTATCTCGTCGAATACCCCGTTCCCTTCTTCGGAAGCTTCAGCAGAAAATTCCTCGAAATACCCGAAGAAGTCCTCACCACCTCCATGAAGAAGAACCAGAAGTACTTCTCCGTCCGGGGCAAGAACGGAAAACTGCTCCCGTTCTTCGTCGGGGTCAGCAACAACCTCGCGTCGAACATGAACGTCGTCCGCGAGGGGAACGAGCGGGTTCTCCGCGCCCGCCTCGAGGATGCCGCCTTCTTCTGGACGGAGGACCTCAAAACATCTCTCGCCACCAACGTCGAAAGACTGAAGACGATAGTCTACCAGGAGAAGCTGGGAACGCTCCACGACAAGGTCATGGCCACGCGCGACCTTGCGCTCTGGCTGTGCGGCGAGATGGGCATGAAGGAGATCACCCACCTCCTCGACAGGGCGGCTTTCCTCGCAAAGGCCGACCTGGTGACCAACATGGTCTACGAGTTTCCCGACCTGCAGGGCGTCATGGGAAGGGAGTACGCCCTCCGCAACGGCGAACCGGAACGGGTGGCGAAGGCCCTCTATGAACAGTACCTCCCCAAGGCCGCGGGAAGCGAGATCCCCGGAGACGTCATCGGCGCCCTTCTCGGGCTTGCCGAGAGGGTCCACATCATCACCAGCTGTTTCAAAGTGGGGTTCGAGCCCACAGGCTCGCAGGATCCCTACGCCCTTCGCCGCGCGGCCCGGTGCATCAACGAAATTCTGTGGGGCAGGGAGATGGACGTCGACCTCGCACGCCTGGTCGGACACTCGTGCGAGCAGCTCGAGATCCCGCAGCACGTCCGCGAAAAAATCTCGGTCTTTCTGCAGCAGCGCCTCCACTCGCAAATCCGGGAGAAGGGGTACGGCCACGAGCTTGCGACGCTCGCGATCTCCGTCACCGGGCACAGGCCGCTCCAGGTGATCCGTTTCCTCGACGTCTTCTCGAAGCTCCAGGGCGAGCAGTGGTTCCTCGATCTCGTCACCTCCGCGGTGAGGGTGCGGAATATCCTGGCGAAGAGCGGCGGGCGGCACGAACCGGTGGACGAATCGATTCTCTCCAAGGACGCCGAGAAAAATCTGTACGCCGCGATCGTCCGCATCAACCCGCTCGTCGAGGAAGCCCTTTCGGCCCGGGACTGGAAGGCCCTCGCGGCCAGGCTCTCCGAGCTTTCGCCCTTCATCACGGCCTTTTTCGACGACGTCCTTGTAATGGACCCCGACGAAAGGGTAAAATGCAATAGAATCTCCCTTCTCGACCTCTGCAACACACTCTTCCTGGAGGTCGGCGACGTCGGTATTCTGAAGGGCGCGTGAAGGCGCGCGGCGGCGCCGGTCCGCTCCGGGACGGGGAGCGCGGATTTCCGGCGTCCCGCTTCGCGGAGCGGACAGAGTCGTAAAGGAGCGTGAAGCAATGGAATCACTGAACTTATTCATCGTCTCCGATTCCACCGGAGAAACGGCGGAGCATATGGCTCTGGCCGCGATAAGCCAGTTCGACACGACATTTTCAAATATCTACCGCTACCGCTACGTCGAGGGCGAGGCCAAGATCGAGGAGATCCTCGCCCGGGCGGCGCTCGCCCCCTCCATGGTGGTCTGCACGCTCGTGGACAAGAAGAGCCGTGCCTTCCTTGCCGAGCGGTGCGCCCGGCGGGACATTCCCTTCGTCGACCTTCTCGGCCCGGTGATCGATGTCCTCGAAGTGCGCCTGGGCCGTGCTCCTCTGCAGGCTCCCGGGCTTCTCCGCAAGCTCGACGAGGACTACTTCCAGAGGATCAAGGCCGTCGAATTCGCCATTCAGTGCGACGACGGACGGAGCACGGAATCCCTTCCGGAGGCGGACCTCGTCATCCTCGGCGTCTCGCGGACGGGCAAGACCCCCCTCTCCATGTACATCGCCAACAAGGGGTTCCGCGCGGCCAACATCCCGCTCATCCCGGAGGTCGACCCCCCCGACATTCTCAAGAGCATCCCGTCGTCGAAGATCGTCGGGCTCATCATATCGGGGGAGAGGCTCTCGCAGATTCGGCATGAACGCCTCCGCCTGCTCGGACTGGAGCCGAAGGCCTCGGCCTACGCCAACCGGGAGCGAATCGAGCGGGAGCTGCTGGCGGCAAGGTCCTATCTGGAGTCCCTCGGAGCCAGGATTTACGATGTCACCGACCGCGCAGTCGAGGAGACGGCGCAGGAGATCCTCGATTTCCTGCGCTCGAAATAGACTCACCGCGAGGGTGCGCCGGCGGCATGGAGAGGAGCGCAATTCCGGGGGTATGCGAACTCTTTTTTCTTTCCGACTGGCTCGGCGAGGAACTGGACTTTGCGGCGTCGTGGATCACGCGGCGTTTTGAAAAAATCGATATCGAGACATCCCGCTTCGGCTCGCTCCGCACCGTCGACGCAATCTCCGAAGTGCTTCAAAAAGCAGCCTCCATGGATGCCTTTGTTCTGCACGGATTTCTGTCCGCCGAACTCCGGCGCTTCACGACAGAGCGATGCGCCGATATGGAACTGGATGCGTACGACCCCTTCCTTCCTCTGTTTTCAGGGCTTTCCGACGTCGCCGGCGAGACGATGAAAGAGGATCCGGGGCGCCTTCATCCGATGGACAACGACTACTTCAAGCGGGTCAAGGCGATCGAATACACCATCGCGGCCGACGACGGCGGCAACTCGTCGATACTGAAAGAAGCGGACGTCGTGATCGTCGGGATATCCAGGACGGGCAAATCCCCGTTGTGCATGTACCTTGCCCACAAGGGGATAAAAGCGGCCAACATACCGCTCGTGCCCGAGATCGAGCCGCCGGTTCAGCTCTTTCAGATCGAACCGTCGAGAATCATCGGGCTCACGCGCTCCACGCTCTCCCTCGAACATATCCGGGCGGCCCGGATGCACATGATGGGCCTCGGGCCGGATGAGAGCAAATACGTAAAATATGAAAGAATCCTGCGGGAAATCGACTACGCATCGGGTATAATGGAAAGTCTTGGAGCAGTTGTATTCGACGTCACATCCAGAGCGATCGAGGAGACAGCGCACGAGATACTGAAGCTGCTTCGGCACGGAACACAATAAAGGAGCGTCTTATCCAAATCTACGGAGGTGCAGTATAGAGATGACGAAAGAGAAGTATATTTACAGTTTCCAGGAAGGCAATGCGCAGATGAAAGATCTTCTCGGAGGAAAGGGCGCCAACCTCGCCCAGATGGTGAACTACGGTCTTCCCGTTCCCCCGGGATTCATTCTGACCACCCATTCATGCCTTGAATACGGAAAGAACCCGGCGTTCCTCGACGAAATCTGGGACGATGTCGTCGCCGCGATGAAAGCCCTCGAAACAGAAGCCGGCAAGACCTTCGGCTCGGGTGAAAATCCGCTCCTCGTCTCGGTCCGCTCAGGCGCGCCCGTCTCCATGCCCGGAATGATGGACACCGTCCTCAACCTCGGCCTGAACGACGAGTCCGTCGAATCGCTCGCGAAAGCCGCGGACGACCGGCGCTTCGCCTTCGACAGCTTCCGCCGCTTCATCCAGATGTACGGCAACGTTGTCCACGGAGTCGACGGCGAGTCGTTCGAGGAAGTCCTGACGCACACCAAGAAGAGCCTCGGCGTCACCTTCGACAACGAAATCCCCGTCAAGGATCTTGAGGGAGTCGTCGCGGAGTTCAAGAAGATCTTCAAGGAAAAAGCCGGATTCGACTTCCCCTCCGACCCCTGGGCGCAGCTCAGGAACGCCATTCTCGCCGTCTTCAAGAGCTGGGGCAACCCACGCGCCGTCACCTACCGCAAGCTCCACCACATCCCGGACACCCTCGGCACTGCCGTCAACATCGTCTCGATGGTCTACGGAAACCTCGGCGACGACTGCGGCACGGGCGTCTGCTTCACCCGAAACCCCTCCGACGGCACCAAGGAGCTCTACGGCGAGTTCCTGATCAACGCCCAGGGCGAGGACGTCGTCGCCGGAATCCGCACGCCGCTCCCCATCGCGGAACTCAAGACCGCCATGCCCGAGATATACGACCAGCTCTTCAAGATCACGACCGACCTCGAGACCTCCTACAAGGACATGCAGGACATCGAGTTCACCATCGAGCGCGGCAAGCTGTACATGCTTCAGACCCGCAACGGCAAGCGCTCGGCCGGCGCGGCGGTCAAGATCGCCATCGACATGTTCGACGAGGGACTCATCGACAAAAAGACCGCCGTTTCGCGCGTCACCCCCGAACAGGTCGAGATGCTCCTGCACCGTCAGGTCGACCCCAAGGCCGAAGTCACCGTCCTTGCCAAGGGCCTTCCCGCCTCTCCCGGCGCCGGAGTCGGCATCGTCGTCTTCGATCCGGACGATGCGGTCGAACAGGTCAAGGCGGGGCACAAGGTCGTCCTTGCCCGTCCGGAGACCTGCCCGGACGACATCCACGGACTTTTCGCCGCGGAAGCGATCGTCACCAGCCGCGGCGGCATGACCAGCCACGCCGCGGTCGTCGCGCGCGGACTCGGCAAGCCGTGCGTCAGCGGATGCGAGGATCTCGTCATCGATCTGAAGAAAGAGACCATCACCTCGGGAGACACCGTCATCCGCAAGGGTGAATTCGTCACCGTCGACGGCAGCGTCGGCCGCGTTCTCGTCGGCAAGGCGCCCCTTATCGAAGCATCCTTCACGAAGGACTTTGAAAGAGTCCTCGAATGGGCCGACGAACTTGCGCGCCTTCAGGTTTGGGCCAACGGCGACACGCCCGAGGACGCAAACCGCGCCCGCGCTTTCGGAGCCAAGGGAATCGGCCTCTGCCGCACCGAGCACATGTTCATGGCAGCCGACCGCCTTCCCGTCATGCAGCGCCTCATCGTCGCCGACAGCTACGAGGAGCGGGTGGCCGCTCTCGACGAACTCAAAGTCATGCAGAAAGAGGACTTCTACGGTATCCTCAAGGAGATGCGGGGGCTTCCCGTCATCATCCGGCTGCTCGACCCGCCCCTTCACGAGTTCATGCCGAAGGAGCACGACCTCCAGGACGAGCTTCGCGAACTCGCCGCGGCCGGCAAGGAGCACTCTCCCGAGGCCGACAGGATCCACAAGGTGCTGGCCAAGGTCGAAACGCTCAAGGAGTCCAACCCGATGCTCGGCTTCCGCGGATGCCGTCTCGGCATCGTCTACCCCGAAATCACCGCGATGCAGGCGAGCGCGATCTTCGAGGCCGTTCTCGATCTCGTCAAGGAGGGCGTCGACGTCCATCCCGAGATCATGATCCCGCTCGTCGGCGTCAGGACCGAAATGGAGTTCTTCCGCAGACAGATCGACGAGATCGCCAAGGAATACATGGAGAAGACCGGCGTCACGTTCTCCTACCTCGTCGGCACCATGATCGAGATTCCGCACGCCGCGTTCGTCGCCGACCAGATCGCGGAGACCGCCGAATTCTTCAGCTTCGGCACGAACGACCTGACGCAGACCACGTTCGGCTTCTCCCGCGACGACGCCGAGGGCAAGTTCCTCGGTCACTACGAGGACAAGGGGATCCTTCCCGTCAACCCGTTCCACGTCCTCGACAGGGAAGGCGTCGGCGAACTCATGAAGATCGCCGTATCCAAGGGAAGAGCGCAGAACCCGGACCTCTCCATCGGCATCTGCGGCGAGCACGGAGGCAATCCGAGCAGCATCGCGTTCTGCCATGCCATCGGGCTCAACTACGTGAGCTGCTCTCCCTTCCGGGTCCCCGTGGCCCGAATCTCCGCCGCCCACTCGGCCATCGGAAAGCTGTTGTAACGCGCGAAACGAACGCACCGCGCCGGGGCGACCCGGCGCGGGATTACTTCGGAAAGGATCTGAGACCATGACAAAGAACGAGAAGCGCACCGCGGAAAAAGAATCCTCCGAAAAGAAGCTCCTCTGCCGAGGTCTTGCTGCCTCTCCGGGATCCGCCGTCGGACGGGTGGTCTTCGTTCCCGGATCCGCCGAAATCTCGAAGGTCGCCGACGGCGACATCCTCGTCGCCAGGATGACGACCCCCGACATGATCCCCGCACTCCGCAAAGTGGGGGCCGTCGTCACCGATGAAGGCGGGCGGACCTGTCACGCGGCCATTCTCTCCCGTGAACTGGGAATACCCTGCATCGTCGGCGCCCGCAACGCAACGGAAATCCTCACGGAAGGGCAGAGAGTCCTGGTCGACGCGACGCGCGGCGTCGTCTTTCAGGCGGGCGAAGAAACCCCGCAGGAAGCCGCCGCACATCCGTTCCGGACCAGCCCGCCCCAGCTTCTTTCCGCAGACGCTCCGGTCCCGCCTCCGCTCCGGAGACAGGCCGAGGCCGCGCCTGCTGTAACCGCGACCAAGATTCTCCTCAACATCGAAGGCCCGGCCGCGATCGACGCCGCGGCCTCGCTTCCGTCCGACGGAATCGGCCTCCTGAGAACGGAGTTCATCTTCTCCGGAATCGGGATGCACCCCATGCACCTCGTCCGCACCAGGCAGGGCGGCCTTTTCGTGGACAAGCTCGCCGAAGGCATCGGCGCGGTGGCGGGCGCCTTCTTTCCGCGCCCGGTCCTCGCACGCTTCAGCGACTTCCGCACCGACGACTTCCGCAGGCTCCAGGGAGGGCAGGATCTCGAACCGAAAGAGTCCAACCCCATGATCGGGTGGAGGGGAGCGTCCCGCTACATCTCCCCCGACTACGAAGAGGGCTTCCGGCTCGAATGCAGGGCGGTCAAAAAAGTCCGGGACGACCTCGGCAACACGAACCTTTCCGTCATCGTCCCCTTCGTGAGGACGCTCAAGGAGATGGAGCAGGTCAAGGCCATCCTCGCCTCCGAGGGGCTCGTTTCGAGTGCATCGTTCAAAATATGGCTCATGGCCGAAGTTCCGTCGGTCGTCTTCCAGGCAGCCGCCTTCGCCTCGATGGCCGACGGTTTCACCATCGGCACCAACGACCTCACCCAGCTCATCCTCGGTGTGGACAGAAACTCCGCCACCCTCGCCGGAATGGACTACTTCGACGAACGCCATCCTGCGGTCCTCGAGGCGATATCCCTCCTGATAAAGGCGGCGCGCGGCGCGGGAATACCGTGCTCCGTCTGCGGCGAAGGCCCCTCCGTCTTCTCCGACTTCGCGGAGCATCTCGTCCGGGAAGGCCTCGACAGCATCAGCGTCAACGCCGACGCGCTGGACTACACCCGCAAAGTCGTCGCCTCGGTGGAGCAGAAGATCATCCTCGAAAGCGTCAGGAGACGATAGTCAGGAGAAGATGGAAGGCACAGTTCTTCGAAGCTCAAGACAACCAAGCTCATGACAACTAAACGCCGGGCCCTCCCGAAAGAGAGCCCGGCGTTCCGCTTGCCGGCCTGCGGCCGGATATCAGTTGCTCAGTCCGTACTGCTTCAGCAGCTGCTGGTACTTGTCCTCCACGGTCATGGCGGGATTGGGATCCTTGTAGACCCTGGTCGAGTCCGGAACGACGACCTCCTGCCTCGGCTTCACCGGCGGCAGGCTGACCGCGACGGGCGCCGGTGTCACGGGCTGAAGCGTGTCCGCCGACGCGTACATCCCGGCGATGTCCAGCTCCGAGTCATTGTGAACCAGTATCAGGCGGGGTGCGTTCGGGTCGATGCTGCTGGCGTACATGTCGCCGCCGTGAATAGGGCAGGAAGTTTCCGGAGCGGAGCCCTTCGGCATGTAAATGGTCGCGGAGGAACACCCCTTGAGCGCCCGGAATCCCGTTGTCCGGCAGATCGAAACGGGTTCGACGTTCGCGCCCGGCGGAACGGTGAAATTCTTCGGAAGATCGGTACCCTTCACCGCCTCCGCGACGAACGCGTTCCAGACGGGAGCCGCTATATCGCCTCCCGTCACGCCTCTCTTCCCGAGCGGTGTATGATCGTCGTGTCCCGCGTAGACCACCGCCACGAGGCCTGGAACGCCGCCGAGGAACCATGCGTCGGTATAGTCGTTCGTCGTCCCCGTCTTGCCGAACGTCTCGCGGTCGGGAATCAGGGCCTTCCTCCCCGTACCGGCACGGACGGCGTCGATAAGGACCGAGCGCACGATGACCGCGACATCGGGCGACATCGCGTCGCCGGTCCACGGTGCGCGGGATTCCAGCATATCGCCGTTGGAGGAACGGATCTCCCGGATCATCAGGGGCTTTACGGACCTCCCGTTGTTCGCGAAGACCGAAAAAGCCGCCGCCATCTCGAGCGGCGTCACGCTCGCGCTTCCGAGGGCGAGCGACAGGTCGGCGGGAAGATGCGGCGAGGTGATCCCCATCTTCCTTGCCATCGCGACGACCGAGTCCGCCCCGACGTAGTCGATCAGGCGGACCGCGACGGTGTTCAGCGAGCGGATCAGCGCAAATTCGAGCGTCACCTCGCCGTTGTACTTCCCGTCGTAGTTTCCCGGAGCCCATACCGTCCGGCGCGGGCCCTTGTTCTCGTACTCGATCTTCATGTCGAGGAAGTGATCGGTGGGCAGCAGACCGGAGTCGAACGCCGTCGCGTACAGGACGGGTTTGAAGCCCGATCCCGGCTGCCGGAATGCCTGCGTCGCGCGGTTGAACTTGCTCTTCGCGAAGTCGTGCCCGCCCACCATCGCCAGCACCTCTCCCGTCTCGGGGTTCATCGCCACGATCGCTCCCTGGCTTTTCAGTCCCTTCATCGCGTTCTCGGCCGCTTCCTGCATCCTCACGTCCAGCGTTGTATGAATTTCCATTCCCCCGGCATATACCAGGTCGGGCCCGTACTTCGGCAGCAGTTCGTTGAACAGCAGGTGCGCCGTGAAATAAGGCGCCCGGTTGTACTCCTGAACCCTGTTCGGCGTATGCCGGAAGACCAGCTCCTGGTTGTAGGCGGTCTGCCGTTCCTCGTCCGAGATCCAGCCGAGCGTCACCAGCCTGTCGAGAACGTACCACTGGCGGCTCTTCGAGTTCTCGAAGTTCGAGAGCGGGCTGAACCGGCCGGGAGCGGCGATGAGGCCGGCGATGATCGCCGCCTCGGGAAGCGTCAGGTCGGAAGCGGACTTGCCGAAGTAGGTCCGTGCGGCGGTGTCCACGCCCCAGGCGCCGTGACCGAAATAGATCGTATTCAGATACATCTCCATGATCCGGTCCTTGGTGAAGATCTGCTCCATCCGGATCGCCAGCACGATCTCCTTGATCTTCCGGTCGACCGTCCGCTCCTGCGTCAGAAAAAGGTTCCGGGCGAGCTGCTGCGTGATCGTGCTGCCCCCCTGGCGCACCCCTCCGCTCGACACGTTCTCGATGAAGGCGCGCGCGATCGAGAGCAGACGGATCCCCCCGTGCTGATAGAACGATGAGTCCTCCGCGGCAAGCGTCGCCCTGATCACCCACGGAGAGATGTTGCGCAGCTCGACCGGCTGCCTGTTCTCGGTGAAAAGGCGGGCGACCGTCTCGCCGTTCCGGTCGTAGATCACGCTGGCGACGCTCGACCTGTACGCCATGATCTCCGTCGCCGTCGGCAGAGTCTGCGTGATCTCGCGAAGATAGAAGGCGGCGAAGACCGATATCGCGGCGCCCACTACGATCAGAAGAAAAAACAGAATCTGGAAGAGGAACTTGATGATCGAGAACTTTTTTTTCTTCTTCTTGTCTGAAGCTGCGCCCGGTTTTTTTCGCAGCGGTTTTTCAGGCGTCTGTTCCATAGGAAACCTCCCGATGTCGAAGCCCGGAACCCGGGACCGCGAGGAAATTATTCCCGTCGCTTCCGCAGGGGCCGGGCGGCATTGCGGTACACTCTGCAAGTCTGTAACCCGATTATACCATCCTCCCGGAAAAAACTCCCGAAAAAAATCAAATTGGGGTATTGCCAAACTCATCGGGGCGTGGTATATTCTTCGCCGTTGCCGCTCGAGGAGATCAAAACACGGCCCCCCGGACGGCAGACTTCAAAAGCTTTGGTACCTTGAAAAAAGAATACAGTGCATAAAAATGTCAAGCGTACATCCGAGTAATATTTTATCGAGAGTTTGATCCTGGCTCAGGACGAACGCTGGCGGCGTGCTTAACACATGCAAGTTGAACGGTCATACATGGAAGCTTGCTGAAGTGTATGTTAGTAGCGGACGGGTGAGTAATGCATGA